>ENA-ORLY01000040-ORLY01000040.1-human-gut-metagenome-genome-assembly--contig:-NODE-40-length-195202-cov-18.448564_pt1 | contig 195202 bp, 190 predicted proteins | sample MGYA00243071_ERZ508832 | MGnify/ENA primary metagenome ERZ508832 (study PRJEB26277, sample SAMN04329777) | human gut metagenome | biome: human-associated habitat | host: Homo sapiens | place: USA... | reverse complement strand
GATGCACTCTTAGCTCAGTTGGTAGAGCAACTGACTCTTAATCAGTGGGTCCAGGGTTCGAATCCCTGAGGGTGTACCAGGTCGTGAGGCAAAACATTGAGAAGTCCTGAAAACTTGACCGGTTTTCAGGACTTTTTTTATTATTCCTATCATTCCGATATACTATCGTTTTTCAGTTAAAGTTTACAAGCCTCAAAACGAATTGTGATTCTTTTCCAAAACGAAATGTGATATTTTCACGCTTATTAACTCAAAACGAAATGTGATTTTTATTCTTAAAAAGACACAAAGCTAAGAGGTTAATTTACCCCCTAGCTTTATATATACTTTTTAAATAGTATTTAAATATAACTTAAATATAGGCTACTCTTTTTGATATAGCATTATATCTGTATAAGTGGAATTATAATTCATTCTTGCATTAAATTCCGCTTTATTGGCATTCTTAAAAGGATTGCCAATATCACGATGATTGCCCATCCAACAACACAATTCTATTATAGACGATTTATTACTTGTAAAATAAATAAATGATTTATTTACGAGAACAGATAATACATCTAAATAATCAGATAATTTCCAGTTCATTCGATAAGTTCCTACTTCTGTAGAAAGATAAGGAGGATCTACTAAAAAAACTACGTTGGGCACATTCTCATATTTTTTAAACAGTTCATTGTAATCACATGAAGTTATTTCAAGTCCAGTTAGATAATCCGGACATGAAAAATAATTTTGCTTTCTTATGTTGTTATAAAAGCTTTCCTTTTGTAACTCATCTAAACTCATACAATATTTCATAGAGAACAATAGCGATGAAGAAATAGTAATATAATCAACAAAGCCTGTCATTTCTTCTTGGCGAATTCTATTTAATATCAATTCACGTATTGGCTTGGGTATTATTTTTTTTCGTGGACAATCAATTGTCAATTTTCTCAAATCTGCCAATAGCGCATTGGTTCGATCGATATTTTCTATTCTCAATCTGTAATTATCATAATCATTATATATAACCCTCGCATTGGGCTTTTCGCGTTTAGTTATATGTGAAAGTAGACCAGATCCTCCAAATAAATCAACGAAAATTGAATTATCAGGATATTCTTTTAACACCTCTATAAATTTTTGTGCAAACATTCTTTTTTGCCCAACAAATGGCAATGGAGCCGATAAATATTCTTTCATATTTTTTGTGTTTGATTTATAATGCAAAATTCTTCAAAGACAGATTCAAACACAAAATAATAGCTATAATCATACTGAACAGAATGTACAGTCTTTTCTCATTCTATTGATTATCTTATATATTTCCCTTTCTGATATATTATATTTAGATGATAATACAGATACTATATATATTACTTTATCTCCTTCACAGAGCATCTTCTCATAATCAATATACAAATCCACATATTTATAATCACTAATTTTTAAACCCGACTCAAAAAGCCGTTTTAATAACTCCTGGTTAAAGTATAATATCTCAAATGCTGTCATAATAGATTATTTAATTATCTTTGCAATGCCAATCACATATTAACGCCTAAAATGCGCAACCTCACAGTGGAGGATATTTCCCCCGGCTGTGTGAGGTTGCGCATTTGCGTAGAGTATGTGATTGGCGTCTATACTTTAACTAAACAAGCCGGGGGCTTCTTTTCCCGAAATTTTACTACAAAAGTACATCAATCAAATCCATAAACAATACAAACAAGTAGAATTAAAGTAGAACATAAGAAATCTACCTAAATTCTACCGAGCTGAAGTGTGACTTTGAAAATTATTTACGTTTCTCTTTCTTTTTACTGCCTTCAGATCTTTCACGATCGTGTTCGATAAAATCTCCGAATAGATCTCCGTTGTCTTAACTGAAGTGTGACCGAGTAACTTTTGAACTGTCGTAATTGGTACTCCCTGATGGATCAAAAGAGTCGCACAGGTATGACGTGCGGTATGGTAGGTTACGTGCTTCTTGATCCGAGCCATACCGGCAATAACAGACAGAGCCTTGTTCACTTCCGAATTACTGCCTAAGCTGGCAAATTCTTCTATGCTGTATCGTTCCAGAATGGCTAATGCTTTACCTTCAAAAAGCAAGTGCAGCGGTATCCGAAGTTCAATTCCTGTCTTTATTGACTTGAAGTACAACCACTTCTTGCCATTTATTTTGATAAAATTTGCAGGTGATAACTGGCAGAAGTCAGAGAAACGCAAACCGACATAGCAACAGAACAGGAAAGCATCCAGTACGTGACGTAATTTCTTATCGCTAATCTCGATTTTCTCCAGTTTCCTCAGTTCGTCCGGTGTCAGGAACTCGTGCCGGCCCTTTTCCTGCTTGATTTTAAACTTGCGGAACGGATACGCATCTGCGTGAATGTATCCCTGATTGATAGCCTCATTGATCAGCGTACGCAGCTGTCGAAGGTGTTTGGCCACCGTATTAACTCCATTTCCCTTTTCCCGTAAATACGCCTCAAAATCCTTCAGGAATGTGTATGTGATGTCTTTGAAGTCCAACCCTGGTCGGAACTCCTGCAATACTGTTATGGTTGTATACAGATTCTCCTTTGTACTCTCTCGGCGATCTGAGTGCTGCACATATTCTTTCGCAAATACAGGAAATGTAACATTAACCGGACGATTCTTCTTCATCGCGTCCTTCAGAAGTGATAGCGTTGCCGGAACTCCACGTTTCCATAGAGCCAGCTCCACACCCTGAAGGTGCAGGACAAACTCAAACAACATAGAATTTAGATCATCAGCTTGTGGATGAACGATAATCTGAGAGGTCCGCCTATCCCAGTGTTCTGGCTTGAGATATATGTTTGTTTTGAAATAGACTTTACGTTGGCTCAATGATGCTTCGACTTGTACGAGTGCTGTCCCTTGCTTGTTGAGTTGCTTCTTTCTATTGTAGACAAGTCGGTATTTTATCTTATCCATTTTTCCACGAAGATAGATATTTACATAAAATTAGGCAAATTCGGCTCGTGGGAGGACTACTGCCTGAAGCTACAAGTAAAAATAAAGGATTAATGCCAAGTAAATATCCTTATTATTATCCTCTAGCATCATGGACTGCACCTTCATCAGAAAATAAATTATATAAAATAGGCATAATGAAAAAACAAGCCGGAGGTATTTTCCCTTTAGGTATGTTTGCATGGGAGAAATGTGTTGGAAGGCCAACAACATTCTTTACATTTTCTATTGCCAACAGACAGGAAGCTATTTATAGAGGAATAAACGATATTGGTCCCGGTTCACGGGCAAGTAAATTTTATTACAAAGAAGAAGATCAAACGCTCTCATTGTATATTTACGTTCCTGCCTATACATTTGTTTATGTTATATTCGCAAATACAGAAGGCTTAGAAAATACGACATTCTTAAAAGAGGAGCAAGAAAGTACAGATACAAGTGGACTCATAGAAATTGCAAAATAAGACAGCAGGCTCTTTCCGTAGCCTGCTATCTTATTCTACATAATATTGCTAAATGATATTTTTTTCCATTCGGTATTTATTTCAGTTAAGTCACCTAGATTTTTCTTAGCTTAAATGTTTAGAAAAATCCATGTGGGAGTAAGACTAATTCGATGGTAATATTTCTTCAAAAGATGAAGTATCATCATTATAATTATCCCATGACAAAGAAGATACAGGCAATGCACCTACTATTGATATCGCAACTGGTGAATTGACATTTGGTGATTGAATATAGATATTGTTTTTACTATCTTTTAATATTTTTATTGCATGGTCATAATTTGAATGAAAATCCATCTTTTTGATTCGTATTGTAGTGTCACGACAAAAAATTAAATAGTGATATATTGTGTTATCTAGTCCTTTTGCAAACATTTCAAATAAAGCATGTTGAAACTGTTTAAGAGTCCATATTTTAAAGGATTTGTTGACAAGTGCTTTTGTTGATAACAAATAGGTTCTGGAATCCATTAGTCCATTACTCTTAGTTGTAACTGTGGGTAGTAGTTCTCCCACTTCGCTTTTTCTTTACGGTTAACGTAAAAAAATGTCTGAGTGGGAGTACTATTGCCTACGGCTACATACAACAGCAAAGGAATAGTATCATTTGCAACTTACAGGAATATACCACAAAAAATTAATATTGGCAAAGAATATAACGCTATACGGATTGCTGATAACTTAGGCAAGTGGACCAGGCAATCTATTTCTTTTTTTGGATACATACCATCTGGCAAGAAACTCGCTTTTCAGGGGTTTGTATTTTTTGAAACGACAGATGTAACACTGAACGGTGGAGCAAAAATTTTATCACAAGGAGATAATAGCGAAGGTCTCATAGCATTGTATGCTAAACAAGAAAATGATAAGTTCCATGTATATTTAGTTGCTCCTGTGCCAGGAAGTTCAGAGATTGATACTTTTTTTATAACTAGTCCTTATGAATGTGTGAGGGAAAAATTAATATTGGATGATTCTTATAAAAAGCTTCAGATAGATATCATAGGAGGATAAAATCCTCCTATGATACAGATAATTCTGTCATTTCTTCGGCTGAACCATTATAGGTTGTATAGATTGGCTACCAGTAATGGTTTGGAAAATATCTTGTGGACCAATGTCGTTTGTTGGGGTTTTGTAAAAGAGATCCATTGTTGTATCTGTCATTTTGTAAAGGATACTACCTGCTATGTTATCACCCAATAACCTAATCAGTGTTGGTGTAGGAGTTAACCCATTGCCTGCTTTTAATAAAAAAATACCTTGTGTAGCTTGGTTATTTGGAATGTTGTATATAACAGCTCCGAATCTGGTATACCTCTTTACACTTGCAATCTGAATTAATTTACCTCCGCTAGTAGGCATAGATTTGAACATATTTTGTTTGTCTTCAAGCGACATAAGTCCATTTCCTGTTAGTGTTGCCATAGGTAATAGTCCTCCCACAACTTCTATATTCTGCTTAATTACTTCGTTAAAATCTATTGTTTCCATAATCTATATATTTAATTTTAATATTTAAAAAATACTTTTATTGATTATAATCTTCATATATAATCCCTAACATACCATCTGACTTGCTGATAGCCAGAGTAGTCCACATAGTTGCAGATGGATTAGATTGTAATAAGGCACTTCCCCAAAACAATCCAGCACCTAAAGGAGGTATTTTTCCCGCCCCAACTATTAAACTATATGTGTTTGAAAAATTATATACATATAAGTAAGTGCCATTCCATTGTTCTCCTCTTGGTAAAGCAAATAAATCCCCATCATGTATTGGGTTACACATTACAAAATTTCCTCTTTGCTTAGAATCTAAAATATAAGTATATAGACCATTCTTTTCTATAATTGCATACGTCATTGAGGCTGGTTTAACAAACCCTTCGAATCTAACATCTTTAGCTAATGTTAAATTACCAGCAGAATCCCATGATATATTACCTTTAGCTAAACTTCCACTTCCATCTTGGGATATTTTATTTGCGCCATTCCCGATATTTATATCGCCACTAAACATACCAGAAGTTGCGGTTATTTTCCCTTCGATATCCACATTTTTTGCTTTAATGCCATCTGCATCAATCTGACTAGCCTTAATTTTTTCAGCTAAAAGCAACTTTGTAGCGACAAAAGTCCATTCCTGTGCACTTTCCCAAAAGCCGAGATATCCGTTTATGGATGTTACCGGGTCATTTGTTCCAGACTCTGATGTATGTGTTTTCGTACATAGATATAATTTATCATTATACACAACAACGTCATAAAACTCTTCGCCATCTGCTCCGGACAAATATTCCGTATCTGATGACCATGTACGCATTCTCATCTTTGCTCCTTGTTTACCCCAACTGTTTTTAAGAGTCGGTGTAGACCATGCACCATAACTTGCAGTGTATATCTTAACGCTGTAAGCAGAAGTTATCTTAACACAAACCACAACCTCACAATCTTCATCTGCCAAGTAAGTACAAACTTGAGGAACAGTATTATCCAATGTTTTAACAGGAGTAAAACTCGTCGTGCTCCCATTAGACAATGAAATAGCCGATAAAGATTTCCCAGCTGTATTTACCTCTATAACTTGACCTTTAGAAAGTTTGATAAAATCGCTAAACGCGTAACTTGCATCCGTAACTATATTTCCTGTATTACTGATTCTATAACCCGTATGCACCAAAACAGCGTTTGATATATCGTTTGATGTATATATTTCAGTCCTAGTTCTTTGACTTTCCCACAAATAAGGGAATGATGCTGATACATCAAGCATTGTAGCACTCCATCCTTCAGGAATTTTACCTGGATCAGAAACGGGAGTCTCAGGCTTTACATTTTGCGCTGTTCTTTTATAAATTGACTCATTTATTACAGCGTCTTGCACCCCTATTAAAGAGAAATCACCTGTAGCTATCATACAACCTCCTTTATCATATTGTTGCGCTTACACTACCACTGATTCCCATACCTGCACGCTTAATGTCTGCATAGGATATACTAGCTGTTGCGGCATTGAATGTCGCCCCGCTTTTACCTGTCAGTATAAAATCAGCTCCAGTGTTATCACGGATGCTCCAAGTCCATGAGGAAACCGTCGCATTATTTCCGTCACTCCTTCGGCGGGCTTTCGGAGCCACAAGTGCTGTCTCACCCGTCCGGATGCAGTTACCAGTGATTCCGGTGATTTCGAAATACACTTCGTATGGATCTGACACATCTGTGATAGTGACGGTCTCGGATATGGATTCACCTTCCAGCGTAGCCGTGCACCGGAGCAGCAGCACATTGTCCACATCGGAGTTTGTGACAACCTGTGTACGGGCGGTGCCCAAGGCCACGTTGCCGGTACCCAGTAATTTTTCCCACTTGAAGGTTACCCCTGAATAATCTGACACCTCATTCCCATCCTTGTAAATGGTACACTTGGCTGTCAGGGTATCATTCTCGTTCACAAGATAAAACCCTTTGTCATCAGTGATGGTCATAGAGAAAGCGTTACCTGTCGTCTCTTGGATGATTACTTCCTTTGAAATTTCAGAGAAGGACACGGAGTTGCCTCCTACCTCCACAGAACCGCTTACCGACAGGCGGTCGTTGTCGTAACCGGATATCGGCACAAGATTCTTAAGAACTTGTATGGCAGGCAGGTTATAAGAACTGTCTCCTATCTGTGTAGGACGGCTGTCTATCTTCTTGAATACCCCTTCCAATCCGCTAGTCGTACACAACCCGTTAGAGCCGAATGTCAATTCGACACCATTGTATTTCCATTCAATACTACTGGTCTGTGGTATCATTACAGTTCCGGAAGCTGTATCACGCAGAATAAGTACCGCAACTGGAAGACTTGTTTCGGGAAACCCATCCGCCTCAAAATCCGGAATGAACTGGTTAGTTCCTTTGTTGTATCGCTGCACGAGTGGGTTTCCTTCCACGCGTAAAAATCCATTAATTGTGGTTCCGTCCATCAGTCCAATGAGCGTGAACCCTGATTCCACTTTATTCGGCATTTGTACCTCCTTCTTCTTCGGTTGTTGCACCATCAGTCTCTTCTTCCGTCGGTCCAGACGACTGCTTCTGTCCGCTGTCCGTCACCTGCCCGCCGTCAAATTCGGGCAGTATGGTCGGCGTGTCATACAGGCCGGACTCCCTCTGTTCCTGTACAAGTTTGTCAAGTTCTTTTTTTGAACCGATTATCTGCACACTGTCCACACTTCCTATAACACGCAGCATGGAGAAGTCCACGATGCCACGACCGTCTGGAATACGTTCAAAATACTGGATGCCCTTGCTTTCGAGCACTTCCTGTTTCACAAGTAAATAACCCATATTTATTCAAATTTAGTGGCCGTAACGACCTTGTTATTATTCACCATTACTTTTCCGCTGTTGGTCACCAGTGCAGTGACCGCATACATACTAACCTCGGCATAAATTGACATACCGTAGGACTTGTCAAATCCAAGCGATGATGGAGTGAAGCTGATAGTACGTCCTTTACCGATTACCTTGTCAGAAACTCCTGGTTTACCGGAATGTCCCTTCCAAATGATATAGAAAAACTTATCCTTGTCAGTACCCACCACCTGACGGTTATCTGTAATCACACACTCGAACTTGACGGTCGTATGCATTGATGCATTGACTTTAGCACCAGCTATCTGTCTGATTTGTACATTGAGAGACTTAGGCATCTGCACACTCACAGAACAAACGGCACTGAGGCTGGCATCGGTCATGGTTGGGCGTACACCCTCAAAGAAGCGGGCCATACAGCGGAATGAGGTATTCCGCACAAACCGGGCGTCGAAGGTCAGCGACTTGGTCCAGTTACCGTCACTTTCCTTCCCGCTGATATAGATGTCCAGCTCGTCCTGTGTGATGTCCCTCCAACCAGTATTGTTCTCGTTTATCTGCCACCAGTAGGCGGCATTGCTGTCGGCGACTGCCTTCAGGCCGGAGTACATTTGTGCAGTGATGGTATGCATCCATCTGCCTCTACTGTCCTCACTCTCACGCAACGGGTCGAGAGATAACGACTTCGGCTGGTCGATGCGCAGCGAATAATTCTTTGTGTCATATAGGGCAGTGTAGAAGTTGATGCTCCGCTCAATCTTCACTTCCGTATTCTTTCGTGTGTCGGTGATGGTGTACACGGCGAAGATCTGTATCGGAGAATTGACCGGTACATTCTTCTTCACCTTCAGCGAATAGGCAGGCGTGCCATCATCGGAGATGACATAGTTGTCACCGTTGGAGATGCGGTTGCTACCGTCTGCCTTGGGCGCACCTTCGTACCACTCCACACCGGTTACGGTCCGCTTGCCTGACATCATCACTTCGGGGTCGGATACCACCACGTAGGGCATCAGCAGACAGGGCACAGCCTCACGGTCAGGCTCATATTCTTTCGTGTCCTGATTGTAGGTCTGTGCGGTATTCCCGCTTAGGACTTCAATATCTGCGATAAAGGAAATCGGGTCAACGTGGACCGGGATGTCTTTTTGTTGAGTTTTTATTGCCATAATTATATTTTTATGTTAATTCTATTTTCAATTGTTTCAAAGTCTTCTCCGACCGGAATAAATACCCGGCAGATGAAACTGACTCTCCGATACTCATATCCCCATCCGCTTCCCATGTCAGATACAGAAAGGTGAATAGTATTCTTTTTCCCATCCACATAGGTCGGCTTCCAGCTGTTGTCAGCCGGCACGTTACCTGTATTTCGCAGCCATTCAACTTCGACACCTGTTGTAGCCATCAGCACGTTCGTAATGTCTCGGTTACCGTAACTGACTACGGCTGTGACATCCGTATTGACCTGTGAAAGGAAGAACTGCCAGCCGTTCGAGCTCTCAAAATCCAGGTGATAGTTCTTGTCCCCTTCGAGCAGCACCCACGATGGCGAGTTCCATACAGGTTCATCTTGCGTCTTATCCACCAAACAACCCCACTTGCAACCGTAGTGATATACGGTGTGCTGCTCCAGCTCCGTATAGGTGTGCTGTCCGTCCGGATATATCTTCTCGTTCTGTATAAACCGATACGGCTGCTCCGACTGCGCAACGGATAGAGACCATTCGCCACGGTCCACCTTATTAGAAATGACATCACCGTTGTAATCGTACTGGTACAGCCTTTCGCAGACGATAGTCTTGGCCATTACGCCCACATCTTCGGTGGTGACCGGCAATTTGTCCAGCGCCGCGATGTTGGGGAACTTTCCGATGCTGATGGCATAGTTGTAATCCTCGAGAATCGGCTTGTAGACATTAGCCAGGAACATGATGCGCCCTTCGCGGCTGGACAGCAACCAGCTCTGCGCACGTTCGTTCACTTCTCCGGTGTCAGGCAGCACCGAGTTACCACGTCGGGTGACGTTATATCCGGCTACCGGAGGATAGTTCTTTCCGCCTGGCACCTCGCTGTCGGGATAGAGCACCACGGTGAGCGTATTGTCGTTTACGTTTTTTGTCAGGCAGCGGAACCAGCTGGTGTAATAATCCGTTCCTCCAGTCAGCAGGTTGTTGACGATTGAGTACATCACGTCATTCTCGACGAAATTAGTCACATCAAATTCCGTGCGCTTCTCCATCCACAGCTTATACGTGCTTTCTCCCAAGTCATCTACCTTTTCGATACATCCTGCATCGCTAAAGGCGTAGTCTCCGGCCATCGTCTGAATTTCATTAATGATAAGCCGCATGACAACAAGCGCATCACGTACCTCTAGCCTTGAGAACTGCCCGCGGCCGTCCGGGAATATCCCGGCACCTTTACCGGCAATCATGCTGTCGATAAACTCACCGAACTTCAATAAGAAGTTAGTGCCGTCTGACTGGTCTTTACGAAGAAGTGTTTTCAATGACTTTAATGCAGAAAAGACATTATTGTCACTAGGAGTTTTTGTCTCAAAAGATTTGATTATATCATACACATATTGTTCTGCTTGTCTGGCCACCTCATAGCGTAACGAGTTCAAAGAGTTGTCTACAGACGATTTCCATCCCGTACCAACCTCATCGGAGCAGGTAATCGTAGCTTGGCACAAGTCATTCAGCTTGCGCTGCACTTTCGTAATACGGGTGTCCTTGTATCCGCCTGTGGTGCCGAAATACTGTTCTGATAACAGACGCACATTCCATCCGATACGGAGCGTAGTATTATTCTTTTCAATATAATTTCGGTCAGTAGTTCCGGTGTATTTGTTCGGGTCAAAGCTATAAGTATTCAGAAAATCATCTACTGCCAGCTTGTATTCCTGTTCCGCTGCAGTGATGTATTCCTGCGGCATGGCGAAGTTCCAGGGAATATACTGGTCGCCCGGCTGCGGGATAATTGCACCGCCCGGAATCTGAGTCGTATCATCTGGATACACGTTGATGATTTCCCACTCCCGTGTGTCTTCATGCCATGCGACCTGAAAGGAGCCGTCTGTTCCACGCCCTGCCAGCTCGCCTGTCTGAAATTTCAACATGTAGTCCAGATCCGGAATCTCGTAGTCTTTCGGATTCCAGTTCATACCGTTGTCCTTGAAATAATATACGGTGTACTTCCGTCCTTCCTCATTCTCTTTTTCTTCTGAGCGCACAGAGGAAATTGTACCAATGTATTTTGGGAATATCTCTGAGAAGGCTGTTTCTTCCGTTTCTTCCTTCACACCATACAGGTCCACGTTCTTATCTACATATAGAGAGCGGTCAGGAAGTTGCAGACGGGAATACCCGTACTTTGTCGCATCAATATTGCGTGTACTGCCCAGCGGGAACAGACGGGTAAAGAACTTCACTTCTCCGTTATCTTCCTGTGCCAGGTTGGTAAGTCCCTGAAGATATCCCAGTTCTACCATTTCGCCGCGTTCAGCCTTACAGAGATTTATCACATAACCGTCCGCCCACATTTCCGTTTCGAATGTGGCGGCGATGCCGTTGCTACCGAAAGCCGCATCCCAGCACTTTACATTCCGGTAGTCAATAGTCTTATTATCGGCTACAATTACCGTTCCGATACTCCATAGATTTGCATCGGCACGGCGGTTCATGTTATCAATCCAAAGCTGAAGGTGTTCGCGCGGGCCACCGTCATAACTAAATTCAGAAGTAGTTCCTCCTTCCTGGAACAGCATCAGCGTGTCTTCCGCATCGTGTATCGGCGCATAGAACTTCACGCTATATTCGTAAGTCTGTGTGTTCTTTTGTTTCGGGCGATAACGGGACTTTACTTTATAACGCACGCCTTCCAGTTCTATGTAATCATCTACATCCAGCGGAATGTATTCCGTGTGTGTGAACGACGCAGATACGCTGCATTCTCCACCTATTTCTTCCGTGACAGAAGAAGAAGTGTTCGGGCTGGCTGTCAGTCGAAGCTTATTTGCTTTATCGTATATTTTCAGTTCCATTTTATCGTCATTTAATCTATATTTAATCAATTGCTAAACGGAAGGCTGCGGTTCCAGAAACTTTACGGAGAACAGCACATAAAACCGGTCGCCTTCGTAACTCTCGTACCAGTCCGGTTCGGATGGCATATCCTGATATACCATATTGTAAGTTCTGTAATTCTTAACAGCAACAGACAGCATACCCGACGTGATCAGCGTCATCATACGCTGGTATTTCTCCAGTCGGTCGTCTGCGGAGCTTCCACGAAGCCAGAACTGCAAGGTACGTTCGATGCTGTTCAGCTTCACGTTCGGGTTCTGAGGAAGCTCCACTCCGTTCCGTTCCCGGAAATCTACTGTGGTAATGTCCTTCGCCTTGGGCATACGGAGCAAAGCGTCCATGTTCACGTGACCTCCCGCTTCCGTTTCTCCAAGGAACGCACCGTATTCCGTCCATACGTCTGTTTCGTTGATTGTAAGGTATCCTGTCAAGTCCATATTATTTCAACTGTATTCCGTTCAACTTCAAGTCTTCCATCAAGTCGTATATCAGCACAATGTATGCCGTATGAGATGCTATGGTTGCAAGCGTCTGGCTATCCTGCTTCTGCGCGTTACGGATTTCCTGCACGAATTTGTCTGTATTGGCCAGATGCGTCTGCATGTTTCTTCCTATTGCCTCAAAGGTAGATATGCTGTCCTGAGTGATGGTAGTCAGCGCACCGCTGCTGGGCGACTGGCTACTACTGGAGGATGAGCTTTCCCAGCCGAATGCTTCAGCCATTTCGTCACGCTGTTTCATCAAGTCTTGTACAATCTGCTGATATTCGTTCCGCAATTGTTCGGCTTCCTTTTCCGATATTTCCCCGTCGGATTTAGCTGCCTCAGACCACTTGTTATACAAGTCCTGTATTCGCTGCTGATATTCGCTCGATACCAAACCTGCCAGGATAGACTTTCTCAATTGAGTTTCAAAATTGTCACACATATCTTCCCAGGACATTGACATGTCTGCCAGACCATCGATAAAATCATTATAGAAACTATCCCGGGTCACACCAGTAAGAGCTTCATTCAGCATATCTGCTATCTCTCCGGTTTCATCCTTAGCCTCTGCAATCTGTTCCAGATATTGCCGGATATTACCGTTTACCTTATACCAGATATCAGGGAGTTTGCTCATTATTTCGAAAAGCTCATCTCCGGATAAGCTGTACAAGTCCTGTACGGCACGAATATCCTTGCCAAGCAAATCACTTATCTGTTGAAATCCTGATGCTCCTATACTTTCATTGCTACGATATGCATACGAATGCTTGAATGCACCGCTTCCTGCTTCTCCGGCAGCCTGAGCCAACTGTCTGTAATTATCAATCTGCCTGTTCAGTGTATCCATGGCTTCGCTTGCCGCATTGATCGCAGCGAAACCTCCACCAAACGATATCATATCTTTCTGTTTCGACAAGATTTTGTCGTATATCTCATTCATTTCTTCGAGCACAGCTTTCAGCTCCTCATATCGTGCCGTACTGCCTTCACTGAGTCCGAATAATCCTCCTATTGTCTGTCCGATACCTTTCAGTGTTCCTGTTATTCCGGTAAGAATAGAGAACGGTTTTGTCAGATCAATACTTGCCAGCGAGGACATGACCGTTCCTAAACCTGTCAGTACCCCCTTCATCGCTTCCGGAACTTCCACACCGAGCGATTCAAGCATATCTACGATATCATTTCCGGCGCTGACGACAGCTTCTCCTTTCTGACCGATAGAATTGGCAGCCTGTGTTAGCGTTTTCTGAGCAGCCGTTCTTTTATCCTGAGCATTGCGCAATCTTTCTTCCGCTTCTGCCTGTGTAATCAGCTTGCGGGTGACTTCACCGGTCGCTTCATCATATTCTTCCACGATGACATTCCCGCCCATCTGAGTTTGTTGCAGCAGATTTTCTGCCGCACGCACTTCTTGCATGGCAGACATGTAGTCCTCGTAGCCTTTCTTCATTGCTTCGAACGGGGAGCGGTCTGCCAGCTCGGAATCAATGTCCTTGAAGGCATCCATGACTTCTTTAAACGATTCCGGACTGATATCTTCACCTATTCCCTCCAGGTATTGTTTCAGCTTCTCACGAAGGTTTTCCAAGGTATCTGTCGATACTTTATCCAGATCACCGAAGATTTTATCCCAATCCATTCCTTTCTTCAGTTCCTCATAATCGAGTGACTGAATCTTTTTATCCCGTTCTTCTCCAAGATACAGACGCTCACCTTCAGTTTCCGCTGCCGCTATCTTACGTGCATAGTCCTGTGCGATTGCCAGGCGCTTTTCCTGATATGTGCCGTATTCTTCATAATAGTCTATAAGAGCCTGCGAAGACTTGTTGCGATACTCCTGCTCGATCTGAAATATCTGTTCATTATATACTTGCTCTGCTAATATGCGGTTTGTTTTTGCCTTATTCTTTACATCATCATATTGGCTCTGTGGGATGTTGTCACCTTGCTTTCGTGCCTTATCCATTTTATCGATTGTGTCCCGTTCCTGCTTGTCGATGTCGGCAAGCTGTTCATCATACTCCTGTTTTGCCAAAGCCTTGCGCTTGGCAATACCTTCCTGCATGATTTGCAGACGCAGTTTCTCTGTGGTTTGTTGTGCTTTTACACGTGCATCCGCCAGCTGGGAAGCATAATCGGTTTTTTCTTTTTTACCGTCTCCACCGTTTCCTCCTGAAAAATCGGTTGTGTAAGCAGATGTATCAATTTGTTTTACTGTACCTTCTATAATTTTATTGTTCTTCGCTATTTGGTCAGTATACTTCTTGATATTTGACATACGGCGTTCATATTCTTCTATCAGTTTACCTTCCGGTGTATTACTGATCCATGCTTTCGCTGAGCTGTCTACGATGATGCTTCCTTGGTTTACCTTTCGGTAATTTTCCCACATCTTTTCACGTTCCTTCAATGCTTTTTCATATTCAGCCTTATTTCTGTTTGTCCAGTCTGTATCTGCATTGATTCCTCGCTGTAGCTCAAAATTTTTCTTAGAATAATCAGCTACGATATCCTCTGCCGCTTGTGCCTGACCTTTGCGGATAATGGCTTTGGTTAAATCGTCATAAGCAGATGCGGCTTTCCCCGCAAGGATAGCCTCATTAGTCAGTTTGCCAAAATAGGAGGGATACATCTTTTGTAATTCATCCACAGCCTTGTTTCGTTCTTTCATGGATTTACTGCTATCCTGGCTGGCGGTGTAAAGAATCTTAAGTTTAGCTGATTCCTCAGAAGCGGCTTTTCCACCTTCACGATGAGATGTATTTACAGCTTGTTGTAACTTCTGCGTTTCAGAAAGTTCTTTATTGGCTTTTCCTAAATTCTTTACCCAGTTTGCAATATCCTTTCCAAACACAATACCCAGCGATATGGCGGCCACAAGTGCCGTTTGCCAGCTGAATATTGAACTTGCCAGCTGTTTCCATACAGGCACACCCTTTTGTCCGGATGCGGCCAGCAGTTCGTTCTGTTTACGCACATCGGCGATAGCGTCCGCCAGCATAGGAAGGTTGTTTGAGATAGCGAGGATAAACATCTGCGGTCCCATGGCAAGTGAAGGCAGCTCTCTAGCTACCTGACTGAACTGCATCTTCAGGTTGTTTGCCTTACGGGTAACGGCTTCTGTGTCGATGTCAATAGTCTGCGTTTTTGCGGTTTCTTCCTTTGTCTTCTTCAGTTCCTTCAGTCCCGCTTCCAGTCCGCGTACCTGTCCTGTCAAAGCCTGTATGTTGGCGGCTTCCTGCGTATAACTAAGCCCCGCAGCCTTGTTGACCTCCAACTGGTGTTTCTGTTCGGCAATTACCTGTTTCAATGCAGATATCAGTTGCAGAGTCTGATTTTCCACATCATCCACATTCTTACCCACGCTCTGTAGTCCGGCTTTGGTAAGGTCTTTCATGAATATTTCAAGTTCAACAGGTACTGCCATATCCTTAATCTTTTATTGCATAATGGGTAAAGAACTCCATCGGGTTCATTCCCTTTGTCGTGTTCGTGTTATCTGTTTGTATGTGACTGTTTCTTTGTTTCTCCCGTTCCTCCATTTCACGGATCTGCTGCATCATGTCCGGCTTCTGCGGAGAAACCCAGTGCGGCATGTCTGCCATCATCATTTGCAGGGTTACTACATTCACTTTGTCCAGAATGTAGTCTATGCTCCAGCCTGTTTCCGTAGCCAGCTGACCTATCATGCCGAAAAGGCTATGCGAAGGTTCCGTATGTCCCTTCTTTAACTCCTCCTGTCGCTTGCGCTCTCGTTCCGGCTCGCTAAGGGCTGCATCTTGTTCAGGGCTGCTGCCGATGCGATAATAATCCCGAAAGACGTGGTAGATGTGCTGCTCAGTATCTGACGCCAGGCGGAGGAAAGTTCGTCGGGTGTCATCAGTTCCCGAAGCATCCAGGCCACCGGACGGTTAAGTAACCTTCCCAGTATCGGTCCTCGAACAATGCCGTATGCCACCATCCGGCTGATGTCCTTTCCATGCAGGAAGACAAAGCGGATTCGCTGGTCCGGGTTGTATTCGTCGTATTCTTCCGGAGTCACGCCGATTCGGAGATAACGCTTGCTGATACGGATCAGACTGCGTGTGGTAGGTGTCTTCATCGTGATGCGGAACGGACGTTTCCTCAGTACCGTATGAAGCGGCAGGCTGATTCCCCCGTCACTGAGGGAGATGCCTGCCAGCAGTTCTATATCCTGTGCCTTCATCATCCTGCTGCATCTGCGGTTGCATCACTTTCATCCGGGGTTACACCGGGAGGATAAGTACGGTAGCGTCTGTCTTTTCCGTCTGTAGGTTTCAGCATGTCCACACGGATACCCATTGCCAGTACATTCTGCATATTGATTCCGTTCTGGAAGCCGTTACGGCTCAGACGGGCATTGAATATGCGGAAGCTGTGTCCGGAATGCATGGATATTGTCAGCACACCGTTTGCTACAAACTTAACCGGAGGAGTATAAGAATCATCCTTTTCTTTCTTTCCACCGAATACATCGACCATGCTTTGTGCATCCAGCTTGATAAGGTTCATCGTGAATGCATCGCTTCCCGGATTGGTCATAATGCTGTCTACGGGTCCGTCTGTTACCTGTGCGGCATTCACATCCATAAAGGTAGGCGCATTTCCTGCTGGCTGCATTCCGTTTTCATCCAGCCAGCCCAACGTCTTTTCCACGCCTTCCGGTGTCTTGAACTTTGCGGCGGCCACACCATACATCAGTCCGTTGCTTTTATCTGCCATAGTTTTATCGTTTTTAATGTTTGCTTAAATGATATTTAATCAGTTGCCAGATAAGGAAAATTCCCAGCAAGGTCAGGGCTGTTCCTGTCAGCCATCCCTGCGCTGCGGGGCGTGTTTCCTTTACTTCACTGTTCACAGTTTCATCACGGATGCGGTGGTCGGTTTCCGTACGAGTCACGGTCACTTGTCTTCCTGTGCTGTCGGCTGTCGCCGTGACGTTCACGCCACCTTCTCCGTCCGATTGTATGTCAATACTCAGACCGTCATTCCGATAGTTCAGCCCGAATCCGGCAGGAAGTTTACTCAGGTTCAGCCACTGCTCCGCACTCACCGAGCAGGTCGCCGTCCTCTTCGGGACCGGCCCGAAGGTTGTTTGCTCGGTTACGCTCGTTCGGAGGCTGTCCGAGCGGACGGTTTCCGAGCTGGCCTTTCTGCTGCTGGCGCAAGAAGATAATGACAGGACAGCGGTCAGCATACTTGCAAGTATGCAGTTTTCGTAAAGCCGTTTCATGATTGATATTCCGTTCGTTTTGTTTTCGTAATTGTTTGCTTAATTCCAATACCGTGGCACTGAGGTCATCATACAGAGCCTTGTAAGTGCCTTCGGTTTCTTTTACTGCACGGACCTGGTATACTTTCCTGTCACGCCACCAGGCAATGACCGTAGCCAGCCATCCGGCAGGAAGAAGCCAGTCCCATAGTGACTGTAGCAGGGTCCAATCCATAACTCTAGTTATAACAATTCCCATCCGGCCCGGATGTCGGCCATCTGTGCCGGTACTCCGTTTTCTACTTCACTGATTGCGGCTGCAAAGAGACACATCGTTTCCTTATCACTCACATTGGGCTGATAGGTTGTCGGTACCTGCATCTTGCGGCATACTGCAGTAATGTAGGCTGATGTGTTGTTCTCGTGCTTGGGTGCCCATCGGTTGATGTAATCTGTAATTGTCTTACATCCGTGCTTTTTATGATAGTTCTGCAACAGTTTAATCAGTGCACGATACCCGTGTGGCATATCTTCGAACTCTTCGAATGCATTGTCTTTCTTTGCGGAGGAAGGGACTTCTCCCTTCCAGTCTGTTGCGTCAGAGTTTCGGATATTACCGGGGTTGCAGTTTCTTATTCCGCGTGGTTGATTCTTCATAATTCAGTCCTCCTTATGCTCCTGCATTAGATATTTGTACATACTTCTTTCCGGTCCACATCAGTACAGTACTGTCGTTTGCGGCGCATTCTACGCCACCTATCGTTTGTCTGTTTGAAGCATGCTCGTTGTTTACAATCAACAAAGAGCCAGGCTGTACCAGTGTGTTTACAGTATAAGAACCTGCTGAAGCAGCACTGTCGAACGTCATTACCTGCGGATTTGTGTCATGCGTAATGTGTGAACTGTCGGTTGGCTTACGGTTTACTGCAATCGGAAAAGGAATACGCTGGCAGCGTTCTCCTTCTTCCGTGTAAGGGGCGGTAAAATCAAATGTACGTCCTGATTTACTATTCAGATAACTCATAGTTTTATCGTTTTTTTAAAGGTTTGTTACTCATGCTTTTTAGTTACAATAGCTCCCAGGTATTTTCCGGTAGTAGGCAGTGCCAGTCCGCGCATGTTAAAGCCGATAACGTCACCACGGTATTCCGGATCATTAAGACGGTAGTACATGTCGAAATTGCTTTTTGCTGCTCCTACCGCTTCCTTATAGAAGAAGGTTGAGGCAATAGCGTCTGTACTGTTTACAGGAGCTCCATATGCTACACGTTGTCCGTTTTCCCCATTGTAGCGTGGAGTCATTGCGGTGATATATACCTTGAAATTAAACATTGAGCTGCCGTTGAAGAAGCTTTTGTACATTTCCAGATCCTGCTTGCGAAGGTCGGCTGCGTGCCACGGATGAAGCAGGAGGATTCGTCCTTCCGTAGGCATATCCATCAGGTTGCATTGAGTATCCAGTTTCAGCAGTTCTTCATAAGTAAAGGCATAGTACGTGTTGTTGATGCTGCTCTTGTTTCCTGTGCTGACCACATTTACGGGAGTGTTTTCCGTATTTTTTGCCGGTGACCAGTTATATCCTGCCATCTTCGCAAACTTAGTCTGCAAAGACACACGGTGTCCGCGTATGACGCTTTCGCGCTTACCAGCCGCTTCCTCCACTTCGATAGCGTTGATGTGTACGGTATTTTCCGTATCAAAGCGTTTCATCTCCAATTTGTGTGGAATATCTTCACGTCTTACAATAGGAATAGGCCATACTTCATTGTTCTCAATTACTTCCGGATTTACACCCGCTTCCTGAAGGTTCAGGAAACCGTTATCTGTCCATGCATCGAGATTTCTACCTTCTGCAACGAACGAGGTATCCGGGATAAACTGCTCCTCGATTCCGGGGAGCCAGATTTCTTTGTTCAGTCCTGCCATGTTTTGTCTTTTTTAAATAGTTTGTAAAAACGGTTTAAGCCGGTTCATGTCCGTAGGCTTCACGGAACTTCTGACGGTAAAGCTCCTTGTCCAGCTTCAGTTCTTTCAGTCGGTCGGCTTTCAGAATATCCTGGAAAGTCATGTCACGCAGGGTTATTGCTCCTGACTTTCCTTCGGGAATAACCTGTGTGGCTACTGTCTGCCGTCTGGTAATGGAAGACAGACGTACGGAAGCATTTTCAAAATCATTCTCCAGATCTTTCAGCCATGCATCACGTCCGGAAGCATCGATACGTCCGTCTTTTACGGCTGCATCCACCAGAGAGACAGCCTGTGCCTTTCTGGTTTCACGTTCCTTTTGTTCGTAGGTGTCCAGTTTTAGCTGTAAATTCTTTTTTTCTGTTTTCAATCCGGCTATTTCCGACTGATACTGATCACGCAATGCGATGAGCTTGCGCACTTCTTCGGCAATTGCCTGTTCGCTGGCTGAGTCGGACAGGCGCAGCATTTGTGTAATCACACTCATATTGTTTTCTTTTTTAGGGTTGAGATTCATATTTTTAATATTGTCAGCCAGACGTATGACCGTACTCCGGTCTGACAGGTCAATCCGTTTGCCTGTTGTACGGTCGTACATGGCCAGAGCATTGTGGTTCGCTCCAATCGGACAAATTGATATTTCACGGAGTGTCCAGCGTGTAATGGTCGGTCCGGTCTGTCCGTCCAGTTTCATAAGTTCATCGTCCGTAGCCTCTTCCGGAGGCCATGCACCTACAGATGCCATACGCAAAAATCCACGCTCTACCTTACCGGCTATCTCAGCGGCTTTCGGGTCGGCTGTATCAAATACGATTTCTGCAACTATGGTTCTGTTTTCCTTATATACCCTGTCAGCACGACCTATTGGCGTTTCCCAGTCGTTATGGTTATACAGTATGACGGGATTTTTCTCAAACTCCGTCAGGTTTGCTCCATCAGTCAGCATACGGAAACCGTAGGTATTGACCGACTCATCGTGTACTGTAAATTTGTATGATTTGTTCATTGTGCTCATGCTTGTTTATCGCAAAATTCGGGTGAAAAAATGAATCAGGCAAATCAGGTTGTAAGCGTTACATTCTGTAATGTAAGGAGTTACATAAATAGGGAAAGCATTACAAACCGATTGGTACAATTCATCGGAACTGTCTACCTTTGTTTTAAAATATAACACGAACGGACATGACAAACAACCTGACAAACCAACAGAAAAAGGACTGGGCAAAGTTGCTGTTCATGCAGGAAGGCATGACTTTTCAGGATATTGCGCAGAAAGTGGGCGTAAGCCGTATAACCGTAGGAAGATGGGCGGAAAAGGAGAACTGGGAGATGCTGCGTGCGGCTGTCACCTCCACCCGTGAGGAACAGATACGACATCTGTATATGCAGATAGCCCAGATAAACAAGGCAATCAGCGAATCGGATACTAAATATGCCACACCTGCCCAGGCAGACACAATCAACAAACTGTCTGCGGCCATCGCCAAAATGGAGGGCGATTTCGGCATTGCAGACATTATCGGAGTAAGCAAGAAGTTCCTGACATGGCTGCGTGCCCGGAATCCGGAAAAGGCAATCGATATTTCATCCGAGTTTGACGAATTCATTAAGACACAACTGAAATGATATGGCAAGACAGAAACTGACCGGAAAGAACAAGCAGTTGGTGGAAGACTGGGAGGAATTCCTGCGACAGGTGCGCACACTTACTGCGGTGGACTTTACCATGAGCGATGCAGAGAAGTCCCGAAAATTGAAAGAGCTGGAGGGCGATCCGATAGCATGGATGAAATTCTTCTTCTACAAGTTTGCCAAATATGAGTTCGCGGGCTTCCAGAAGAAGGCAATTCGTCGTATCGTAAACCATTCCGACGGCAACTGGTACGAGGTACTTTCGTGGGCGCGTGAGCTGGCAAAAAGTACCATTGTAATGATGATTGTGCTATACCTTGTGATTGTGAAGAAGAACAAGCGGGTGATAATCCTTGCCTCTGCCACCAGTGATGCGGCTATCAAACTGCTCAATGTGTACCGGGCGCAGTTTGAAGCAAACGAACGCCTGCGATACTTCTACGGGGACATGAGAGGAACTAAATGGACGGAAGACTATTTCATCCTGTCAAACCGGGCTTCATTTATGGCTATGGGATGGGGGCAATCTCCACGTGGTGTGAAGCTGGACGAAGTGCGGCCTGACCTGCTGCTCATGGACGACTACGATACCGACGAGGAATGCCGGAACATTGAAGTGCTGAACAACAAGTGGAGATGGTTCGAGAACGCCCTGTTCTTCACCCGCTCCATCAGCGAGGCATTGCTGACCATCTGGACGGGCAACATAATCGCCAAAGACTGCTGTGTGGTGCGTGCCGGAAACAAGGCCCGTGAACTGGCTGACCGTGAAAAGCCGTTGGGACATTGGGACATCATCAACCTGCGTATGGTAGACATTAACCATCCTGACCCTCAGGAAGACTATCGGAACGGAAAATCGGTATGGCCCGAAAAGAATAGTGAAGAAGCCGTAGATGAAGTGCTGGCTCAAGTCAGTCTGGCAGCCGGTCAGAAGGAATGTTTCAATAACCCTGTCATTGAAGGACATTATTTCGATGAAATTAAATGGGGGGAATGTCCGCCTGTACATAAATTGAAATACATTGTCAGCTACGGCGACCCGGCATACAGTAACAAGGTCAGCAAGAAAGCCGCACAAAACTCCTTCAAGGCAAACATCCTGTGCGGACTGTATGAAGGTACGCTGTATGTGTACACCTGTTTCCTTCAGCATGTCACCAACGATGAATTTGTGAACTGGTACTACTATCTGCAAGACTATGTGAAGGAGCGTGCCCAGCTGCGTTGCTTCATTGAGAACAACACCCTTCAGGACCCGTTTTACGAGCAGGTATTCAAACCTATTTTTCTGAATAAGGGAAAAGAACGTGGATTTTATATTAATATCAGTCCGGACGAACGGAAGAAACCGGAGAAGTTTGCCCGCATTGAAGGTAATCTTGAACCGTTGCACCGTGCCGGAAGACTGGTTTTTAATATTAAAGAAAAAGACAATCCTCACATGTTGCGGCTTCAGGAACAGTTCAATCTGTTTGATGACGGACTCCCGTCACCGGCTGACGGACCTGATGCAGTGGAGGGAGGATACTACATGTGCCAGCAGCTTTCAGCCAAGATTGAAACGGGAAGTATCTGGTATGGGAAAAGATATACAAACAAAAAAAGATTCTGAGATTATGGCATACCTGACTACAGAAGATATGTACACACATATTTACCAGGAAAATATCGAAACTATATGTCGCGGCGATGAGGCGGTTATGCTTTCTGCCATTGATGCCGCCATAGAGGAAGCATCCGGTTATCTTACCAAATACGATACACAAACCATTTTTTCCGCAACAGGCAGCGCACGAAACGCTATCCTGCTGCTGTTCGTAAAAGATATCGCGGCATGGCACTTCGTTAACCTCTGCAATGCAGGAGTGGATCTGGAACTGCGTGAAAAACGGTACAACCGGGCTATCGAATGGCTGGAGAACAACCAGAACCGTAATAATCCTAATCTTCCTGCCAAACCGGACAGTACGGACTGCGGACATGCTCCGGGATGCCATTGCCAGATGGATTACGGAAGTAACCGAAAGCGGGACAATCATTTTTAAACGATACGACTATGGCAAAGAAAAATAAAAAGAATTATAGGGGAAAGGCTGCCATGCCTGATCCGACAACAGTAAGCAAGGCTTTGCCTACCCCTATTTACAGTACTCTTGTACTCACGCCTCCCAGACGGGAAATAAATGACATAGGGAATTGGAAATCGGCTTTGCGTGCAGCCGATATAGGCATCCGTTTCCCATTGTATGACCTGTACTCCAGTATTCTGCTTGACGGTTCCGTGACGGATGCCATCAACAAGCGTATAGAGGCGATTACTGATGCCGATATTAATTTTATCACAAAAGACGGAAAGCAGTCCGATGTGATGGAAAACCTTATCAATTCGCTGGAGTTCGAGCGGCTGCTGGAAAGCATCATGTGGAGCCGCTTTTGGGGGATATCCGTGGATGAATTTACATTCACTCCGGAATTTGACTTCAACTCAATCCCGCGAAAACATATCCGCCCCAAAGAAAAGGTCATCGTACGCCAACAGGGAGACAATGACGGAATCAGCTATGCCGGTGACGATATGATTATCCAGTGGGGACGAGATGATGATTTGGGGCTTTTGCTGAAAGTCGCTCCATACGTTATATATAAGCGGGGCGGTTTTGGCGATTGGGCACAATTTGTTGAACTGTTCGGTATGCCCATCCGTATCGGAAAATATAACTCTCTGGACGATACGAGCCGCAGGATGTTGATTGAGGCATTCGAGACAGCCGGTTCCGCACCTTATATGGTAGTTCCGAAAGAAAGTGAAATAGAAACCACCCTGATGAGCGGAACGACCAACGGAGCCCTTTACGATGATTTCCGGAAGGCGTGCAACGAAGAAATACTGATTACGATTCTGGGGCAGACCATGACCACACAGAGCGGTTCATCACTCAGCCAAAGCCAGGTGCATCTGGCTGTTCAGGAAAAAAAGCACCGCAGCGACCGGCGTTTTGTTATCCGCATGCTGAACAAGTTTTTTGTGCCGTTACTGGAGAAACGCGGATATCCGGTACGTGATGGAAAGTTCTCTTTTGTAGACAAGAAAGACGAACTTTCCGTGACAGACCTGAAAACACTGAGCGAAATACTTCCCATTCCCCGCTCATGGGCATACGAAAAGTTTGGCATACCGGAACCGAAAAACGATGAGGACATTCTGCAAAGCCTGAATCCGGCAGAATCCGTACAGCAGCCTTTTGCAAACGGGAATAAGAAACCTCGTACGGACGAGGTTCAGGAGCCGAAGAAAGATCCGGAAAAAGGGAACGAGCCTCCTGTACGCAATACGGACAAACAAAGCCTTTGGGAATGGATAAAAGGTTTTTTCGCAGAAGCCCCGACGGGAGCCGGGGCTGGCACAGTCCGCATGAGGGATGATTCGGATCTTGACGAAAAGATAGCCGATGAAGTGTGGAACGGTGAGGAACTGTTCTCACCTGATCTTTTCAGGTTCTTTTCCGGAGAATTTTTAAATGCAATTCAAACATCATTTAAATCAGGCGTAAGAAACATTGATACCGGTTTTGCCTACAATGCTCCCGATGATGTTTTCCGTACTGCCATGGAAACCAATCTATATCATTTCAGTGCTGCCAAGACGCTTGCGGAAATCCAGGAACTCAACCGTCTGTTCCGGGAAAGCGGGAGTTATCCCGAATTTATGGAAAAGGCACAGCAGGTGACAAAAGCATTTAACCGGACATGGCAACAGACCGAATACGACACTGCCGTACTGACAGCAGAAGCCACTTCGCAGTACCGTAGACTGGTACAGAACAGGACTGTATTCCCTTACTGGCAGTACCTCACCGTAGCCGATGGCCGTGTACGTGAGGAACATAAAAAACTGCATGGAGTGATTCTTCCGGCTAATGACGAACTTTGGAACAAGATATATCCTCCGAATGGATGGAACTGCCGTTGCCGCGTACGAGGGCTTATGACATTTCAGGTAGAAGGTGAGGATTTGGCTGCTATGCGCCAGCGGGTACTGGACTTTCTGACTACCAAAGAATGGAAAATGCAGGCAGCCCAAGGATGGGGAGTTAACCGTTGCGACACCGCACAGATATTCACTGCCGACCAGATGTACATCCGCAAGTTCCCTCAGCAGGCAGCATCCTATTTGAAAAAGATGACCGCCGACCGCTGGAAACAGCCTACCGTACAACAGATGAAGGAAAGTGCGCAGACTGATATGCCGCCACGTGTGGAGCGGGATGAAAAGCAGCTATGGGAGGAAAAGGCTGTTGACGGAGTGATTTCGCTGACCGATTACGACGGACGGAAGGTAGTCATATACGAAAAACAGTTTTTCGGTCATACTACCGCAAAAGGAAGAGATAACCGCATCGCATTGTGGAATGCCATGCTTGATACGCTGATGAATCCAGACGAAGTATGGTTGAACAACGAGATAGAGAAGAACTCGCTCGAAAAGGCAGAACAGCTTGACACCTACTGTCTGCTGAAATTCTATCGCGATGAGGTGGTGGCAGTAAACTACAAGATAGAGGGTGAGGCATTGGTTTTGAAAACGTGGTACGTCATGCAGACTAATCTGAAAGGAAAGACCGTAGCCTATATGAAAAAGAACATCTGGGATAAACGCCGGTGGGGACTGCTCATAAAAAAACGCTGAAGTATGTCCTTGCGTCCGTCCGGCCCGTAAAGGAGAACCATCCCGTGGTTCTCCGCCCGCCCGGATTGGATAGCCGGTGTCATACCTCAACTTGAATTACTCTGACCGAACCTTGCGTCTTTCCATTTCTTGCGGCTGCCCCCCGCCAAACCAAGGTAGGGCCCCATCTAGTCCGGTTGTCAGAACGTTACAAAGATAATGTTTTTAATTTTAAACCACTTGTTTAATTGAAAAACAAATGAATACAAACGATGAATTTGTAAAAAAAATGGCCCAGGCTATGGGTGCTCTTCCCCAGCTGATAGCGGAAGAAGCCAAGGAATATTCCAGGACCAGGTTCTCAGAAAAGTCTTTCGACGGTAAACCATGGCCGGCACTGAGTCCGAAATACAAGCCGAAGAAAGGAACCATGCTGGTACGCAGCGGTAAACTGCAAGGCAGCGTGCGTATAGTAAGGGTAACCCCAAAGAAGGTGGTCATTGCCGCCGGGAACAGCAAAGTTCCTTATGCACAGGTTCATAATGAAGGTTTTACCGGAAGTGTGGTGGTAAAGGCTCACACCCGTAAATTAAAGAAACAAGGAAAGAAAAAGAAAAGGACCGTTGAGGTGAAAAGTCATACACGGAAAATGAACATTCCCCAAAGACAGTTCATGGGTAACTGTCCGGAACTGGAACGTAAGTTAAAGACAGTAAGCGAACAACTTTTTAAATCCATATTGAAATGAAGAAAGAATACTTGATCGATTTGCTCGAACTGTTGGAAGCGGAAGTGACTGAACTCCGCTGGATTGATGCTGACGAAGGTCAGCTGGATTATTACACCGATGAACGCCCGCCGGTGGCATGGCCATGCTGTCTGATAGATATTTCTATGCCCGACACACGTGATTTGACTTCCATGGGGATAGTGCCCCAACGATGTACCCTGCGAGCTGTGCTTACCATTGCCTTCAATGATTGTGCAAGTCTGAACACTCGTACCCCGAAATCCGTACGGGATACTGCTCTGAAACGTTTTGACCTGCTGGAAAAGATAAAGCAAACGATACATGGGCGGTGGTTTGACCATTTCCAGCAACCATACATGCGCCGAAGCTGTGTACCTCTGAAAAGGGAAGACGGACTGAAAGTATATGAAATGACATTTGAAGCGGCTGTAATCGAATAATCAGAATTTCCACGTAGGAAACATTTTCTGAAGCTGGCGTGCCGTTACTTTACGGCGGCAAAGATCTGTATAGAAATCCGCGTTTTCCATCAGCGCGTTCTGGATGGTACGTTCGTCTACAAAAAATTCATGTTCAGCCAGTATCACAGTCACGTCGTCAGGGCGGCGGCGCATGATTTCCTCCCAATAATATTTGCGTGCCACCATCGCACGGTTGCGCAGCATCAGACGCTCTTTTCGGTCTGAAGCCATACGCTGTAAAGGAAGAGTGACTTTTCGGGTCATTTCCGATAGCGAAAGCTTGTGTGATGGGAACAGCTCCAGTTGAGAATCCATAGACAACGATTTATCGCAAAAGTACAAAAAAAAGCGGACATTATCCCATTCACGCACATAATAACAGAAATCCCCAGCATCGGTTTTCGGTGTCGGGGATTTTTTGTTAGTCTTCAATGTAGAAATCATATTCCAGCAACTCTTTCATGTACCGGTCACGCTCTGCTTTAGATTTAAAATCACTTCTAATTGTTACCCATGAGTCAGGATTATCCAAATTTTTTGCCTTGATAATTGGTTTCCCATTTCTTTCTCCGGCTCTTATTATCCAAAAACCTGAATCACATACTTTTTTTTGGTCTCTTGCGTTCATAATCAATCATCGTTTAAATAAACAAATTCTCCTGCCAATAATAACACCGGTTCACCGACACCCATCACCCATTCACCACGCTTGTTATTTTGACCTATTGGCGGTGGAACTATGTCATGCTTGCTGCCTGGTGTAATATTCGCAAACTGACCGCCAAAAGCCTTACAGTCTGTAACCATAATTCGCTTGAATGTGTTTGTCTGCTTTGGGCTACACTTCTGCATCTTCTTAACATCAGATTCTTTGATAGAAATTGTACCTAATCTGTAAGACTTTCCTGTGATACCGCATTTTCTACATTTATACACATCGTACATTTTCTTAACTCCTTGAGTTGTCAGATTTTGTTTTTCCCAATCGTGACCTCCGCTATGAATATCGAATGTTTGCATATATCAATAAACTTTAGTGTAATTCTTTAAATCTTCAGAATATAATGAGATGATAACTCCTTTAAGTTCTCCATCTTTATTATACTTCTTTACTTCAACTCTTGGATTACCCAAATAACTGAAGAACTTCTGTTGATACCTGTCTAATACCTTGTATTTTACTGAATTTTTCGCTATTACGTCTCCCACCCGAACAGGATTGTCGCTACTGTCTTTAAGATATTTGTCCAGATATTCGTCTTTCAGTTCCTCAATCTTTTTCTGAAAAGGTTCTATCATTTTTTTACGCTCTTCTAATAGACGATTTATTTCAATGGATATACTCCTTGTCGAATCGTCTCTTAATTTGATAAGTTCATCAACCTTTTCAGTTAGTATTTCTGCGTCTTTTCTTCTTTCCGTCATAAATCAATAATCTCAATTTTCAGACTTGTTCTTAAATCACACATCATATCGATTGTGTCGTTGTTTTCCACATCGAAGCAGATGCCCAGGTATTCCGGGTTCTGCTTCGAACGCTTTACTGACAAGTCGCAGGGGCGGCTGTGCTTGATCCAAACGAACATGAACTGATTGATTGCGCTGTAATGGACTTTCGCCGCCACCCTGCGAGGCTTGAACAGATTAAGGTTCTGGTTCTGCATAGGGTTCTATGTTTTTAACAACCTGTCCACTCAACCAGATCCGTCCGCTGCCCTGACATTGCGGACACACTTTCTGCTGGGGATATTCCCGGCGCACATCTTTCTCTGCATACACGGTTACTGAGCCGGTTCCTCCGCACTGGCGGCAAAGGCATACACGGCGATGGATATAAGTCTTTTCTGTTTTCATCTTCTGTCTGCATCATTAAATTCAGGTTTCACATCGGGTTCTGCTTTGTAGGGGTAAACGTCCATAATGGCGGTTTCCGATACGGAAGCTATCACATAGTCTGCCAAAGTTCCTTTCATGCCTTCGTCCAGCTTCTTGATGGCATCACGCAGATCGGAAGCCTGTACCAGTACATTGAAAGGAGTACGCTTTTCTGCTCCGCTCTTCTCATCGAGAGTGACAAACCAAAGTTTGCACTTAAACCAGCGGTCGGCAAACTCTTCTTCACTTGGGAACAGTTCATTGAAATTAGCTTTTGCAACTCCAGACACCTCGAACTCACCACTAATAAAAGGAGTCATTTCTTCGATAATGCGAGACTCTGCTTCGGTAAAGCTGAGAGCGTCTACCAGATAAAGTTCAGTTACTTTCTTATTCATTCCGTTTTCCAATGTCTTTTCGAAACGGATTTTACATGTAAACCAATTGTGCATCATAATTTTTCTGTTTTTGTTGAGTTTTTAAATATTACGTTAGTGTGGTCTTCTCTTGAATCATCCATACAGTTAAGCCCGTTACCGTAGCAGGGGATGGCGTGCTCAAAAAACCAGCATCCGCTGCAAGGTTCTTCCTGATCTTTCACCTCGGCGACCGCGAGCGTTTGTCCGTGCCAGATGAAGGTTTCTCCTAATTTGTGCTCCATGATTCTTTTATTTTTCTGATTAATTCATTCCATCCTTTCCGCGCCATGCGTGGTTCCATCCAGCAGAGCCAGCCAAGTATTCCGAATATTCTTCCTGTAAAATTCAGAATGAATCCAAGGATAACCAGCGGTCCTATAATGACAGAAAAGGCTGTAAAAAGAATGATTTGTGTACGTTTGTTCATTATTCGATGTAATAAGATGTTATTACCAGATTGCTTCGCATTATTATGAGAGATAACCGGTTATCGTCTTCTCCGAGCAATACACGAACGGAAGCCCGGCGTGCGTCTTCCTCATTTTTTAATTCTCCAAGACACCCCTCCATTATCATTTTCAGGCGAAGATATTCATCACGGGTAGGCTCCAGTTCCCGGTTCTGAAGGACACGGGTCATGTACTCGTGCAGCTTCTTCATCCAGCGCGGCCACTTGTCACGCCGGATGTTTGTTTTAAAAGTGAGTTCTGCCATAGCTATTCCGGTTTATATCTTTTTACAAGCCACCATTTTACATTACCTGTCCATTCTAATAGTAATTCAAACGGAAGCCTTATATAGTGAGATATCATAATCATAATACCAAGAGGAATCACCAGTATACAGTATACGGTCCATATTGCGTACCATTTGTATTTAGACTTTCTTTTCATGTTTCCATCCGTTAAGTTCGTAAACCATATCCCGTGCTTTCTCTTTGGATCGGCACTCCGCTATGGGAGTGCCTGTGCAAATTGTATCAGTATATTCATTCCGATACACGATCCAAAGAGGACCACGGCGTTCGTACGTGTATTTAGGCCGTCTGGACCGCATCGCTTTCCTTTTTTGGTTCTACGTAGAAAGATTCATCCTGCACCACCTGTACGCCGATGTTTGCGAACTGTTCCGCAATTTCAGGAATGTCACGGTCGGCCAGCAGCTTGTCTTTAGCCAGTTCCTCGGTTGTGCGGATATACTGTGGAAGGAACTCTTTGCAGAGGTTTGTCACAGCTGCCCAGGTGAAACCTTTCATGTTCTTCAGCTTCGGGTTGCCGGTGCGGAAACCAATGATGCCGTGTGCCGATTCCAGACTCTTTTTCTTAGAGAAAAGCGTGTCCTTGTTTTCGGTGGCATAGGTCTGCATCACTTCGAAAGTGCGGTCTTTCGTTTCGTTCAGTTCTGCCAGCTGGTCGGCGTACTTCTCACGGATCTTTGTCATTTCCTGGTCCATCTTAGCTGCGATAGCCTGAGCCTTTGCGTCTGCCATAGCGAATTCCGCAAATGCCTGTTCGTACTGTTCGCGGCTTACTCCGCTGATTACTGTTTTCTTGGTTCTTTTTGTTGCCATACTTAATTGGGTTTTAAATGATTATTAATTGTCGGTTAATTCGTCTTCCATTGCCGCCATGTCATATTCCATCTTCAGAGCTTCGTCTGCCTGCTGTCCGCAGAAATTTTCCAGTTCCCGCAGGATGAGTACCTGGTCGGTGAAATCAAACTGCTGCATGCAGTTCATAATGTCATTCTGGATTTGTTCGATTGCCTGTTCCATGGTTATTCCTCGTTTGATTTACTATCTATCCTTGTAATCTTTCACTACCGGGCTACCAATCAGTTCGCGTCTGCTGTAATACACGCTACGTCCTTTTTGATATCCCGTTATCAGCCCTTTGTTTGCCCATCTTTTTATAGTGGTTTTACCACATCCAATCAACCGGCATGCATCGGCTTGACCTATCAGGTCATCGGGAGCTTCTGATATATCCTTTCTAGGTGCTTTCTCCAAAGAACCAACTCTGAGTCCCAACCTTCTTTCTACACGATCTAACCTGCGCAGGAGCTTCTTGTATTCCGAGAGGCTCAATGTAATGGTTTCTTCTTCCTCTTCTGGTTCGTCCTCCAAGTCCGGACAAATGGCACTGATACCGATCTTTCCGGCAAGGAACTGGGCTGCGTCCCGTGCGGCATAGAATAGCGTTTCGTTTCGTTCGTCTTCCGGCACGTCACGTACATATTCATTGAATACCCATGTTTCGCTGCGTTTCATCTCCAGGACTTCGACTTGTATCCGGGTAGCAGTATCATTGTAGGATTTCAAGTGTTCTATTGCCCGATTTATTTCTGACTGCTTTCTCATATCATTTTTCCTTTCTGGCCATTGCCTCAAATTGTCTTTTTACTTCTTTCAGTTCCTTCAGTGACATTTCCGTCAGATTCTTGCGGAATTTGCTGCGTGTGCGGCAGAACTGGTTTATCTTCGCTTTGTTCATTTCAAAATCCTCCGGTGTTTCGTTCGTATAGTTACGGTTCAGGCAGGAAATACGAAACGAAAGGGAAAATATCTGTTTTACCAGAGCACGTGCCTCCTTGCGAACGTGGTCGGCTGACTCCTTGTTGAAGCGACTAAGAAGCAGTGCGGCTTCTTCTTTGGTTAGCCCGGCAGTGCTGTTGGTGCGGCCAGAAGTAAACTGGCTGATAAACCCGTGACGGTCTTCTTCACTGAACCCCATCTTGTAAAACTGGGCTTGCAGTGCTTTGATCTGCTGCGGGGTTACGGGGCGTTCTTTCATTGTTGTTTTCATGACTGTATATTTTTATGATTATTCTTCTCCGTGATATTGCCGGGCTTTCTCCGGCACGATGTCATAGTAACCGACTGGCCCGATAAACCGGCCCTTTGAAAAGGCTCTGAAACCTTCCACGTAGATTTTCAGCGAGGCATCGTACATCACTCCTTTGGCAGCGCGTCCGTTGGGAAGTTGTCCTTCTGCGTGGCTGATGAAGATAAGCAGCTTTCGCTTGTGCTTCTCCTTGAAGTCGATGTACTGTCGGTACGTCATTCGGGTGTACTGGAAGGAGTCGATTACCACGATATCGGGGCTTTTCTGTCGCCGAAGACGGATGCTAAGTTCTTCCATGCTCTCATTGTCAATCAGTAGAAACTTCTTGTTGACTTCCATCATTCCTGTACGCCTGATGGCATCCTGCATGGTGCGGCAGGCTCCTTCCTCCATGGAGTCGTAAGCTACGCGACCAAAACGGCACAAATACTTGCAAAGCTGAAGGGCAAAACTGGTCTTTCCGCTTCCTGAATTTCCCCAGATAATCCATACTCCGCGCCGTTCAGGAGTACCGAATGCATCATACCAGGGACCATCAAACTGCATTACATCGAATTTCATAGACAGAAGCTCACGGACACCTTTTGCGTTGCGATCGAAAGTAAACTTCTTTTTCTGTGGGGGTGGGGTAGTGTCTTCTTTATTCATTGCTTCCTCCTTTCTTTATGCGGGCTTCGATAATACGTTTCTGACGGTGGATGCATCGCTTCACACGGCGAAGGTCGTTGTCGCTTCGTCTGGCATCCTTCAGCACCTCTTCGATATCGGCACGGTCGGTCAGATTGTTAGCCTGACAGATGGCGTATATGTCTGTCTGTTCCGTGGGAGATACATCGAAGAAACGGCGTCCGATACGGCTGTTTATTTCCTTGTAACCTTTCTTGTTGTAGCGAAGTCCGGCTTCCATGCGGCGCTTGATGTAGTCGGTGCTGAGAAACACGATACCGGAGTGTCCTTCCAGACGGTTGTAAATGCTGATAAAGTAATTGAACACGCTGTCAGTAAGCTTGTCGCCTTCATCGAATACCAGCAGCGGGTTGCTCAGGAAAGCAATCATGCTGATGGCATTTTCCAGCATGTCACGCAGATTGCTGGAGTCCGTCGGCGCTCCTACCTGCTTGGCTATCTCACGTACGAAATCTGAACGGCGCATGTCTTCAGAACAAAGGATATAGAACACGTTGCGGTGCGTGCGGCGGTACTCGATGGCTGCGGTAGTCTTTCCGCATCCGGCATCGCCAACCACCCATGTCACGTTCTTATATGCCTGTGCGTCACTCATTGCAAACGTGATTTCCTTGAAGGTCTTTCCCTCGTGCAGCGTCCACGAATCGAAGGCAAAGCCTATTTGCACCGCAATGCGGGTAAACATGTCATCACTGATCAGGTCATATTTTCCGTTGCACAACTGGCTGACGGTGGCAGAACTGACATTTTGCAGACTTTCTGCCGCACGGTTGCGGGTAGGATAATTTTCACAATAAGCAATCAGTGCGCTACGCACCTGTTCTTTCATTTCTGTAGTAAATTTCATTATCTTAATAGGTATTTAAGTGTTGTTTAATCAAATCGTTAGAATTTTCCCAAGCTGTCAAGTTCATCAAACGTCAGGTTCGATACTTTCTTTGTCCAGTCACCGGCTGATGCGAAAGTCAGCGGTTCGTCTGCCAGTACAGGCTCTTCCGGAATGTCCGTGTCGGGCATCTGTACCGGAGCTTCCAGTGTGCCTCTCTTCATTTCCTCACGGTATCCGTCAAGCTGCTTTTCGCTCACCGCAACCGGGCGCGGAATGCGGAGCTGGGTGTATGCCTCGCCCATGGCTTCCTCCATAAACAGTTCCTCTTGTGCGATGTGCATAGCTGCACGTGTGCGGCGGTTGGCATCCAGCTGCGCAAACAGATAAGCGTTTTCCTCGTCGGTTCGTTCCAGGGTGGCACGGTGAATGGTGACTTTCGGTGTGGCTATTGCCGAATATTTGGCTCCCGTGTCAGTCACCGCCCATAGCTCGATGCGGGTCATGTTTTCCGGATCATAGCGGTAGAGGAACTGACGGCCTACGTTCTGCAGGTGGAAGTTCATATCTATCAGCCCGTCGTCGCCATACACCATGTAGCTGTATTCCTGCTTGTTCATGCGGAAGTTGAAACCCTCCTTGGTGTATTGCACCGGAGCCTGAGAGAACAGCATGAAGATTTCGTGTGCTTCGTAATCATCCAGCGGTTGGGCTTTCGGATTCTCAATGGCGGTGTACATTTCCATGCGAGTCATTCCGGTTGGGCTGGTAGGATGCTGCATCGAGTTCCATTCTTCGCGACAGTCGGCATACTGCTGTTTCAGTTCCTCCAGCGTGGGCAGTTTATCAATGTTAGCCATTACCATGTCAACATTGGCACGGCTGGAAAGCTTCTTTGCCGTAATGTTCTGACCGGTGAAATTGTATAGTTTGTGAAGTACCTGCTGCTGGAATCGTCCGAAAGCGGACTCGATGGATTTCGACTGCCCGTTGTGCGGCATCGTGGTTTTGTGAAGATGACAGAGTTTCTTGAAGAATCCCTGCGAAGCCAGTTTCTTATGCCCTCCCTGGTTATCGGTCACTATCTCGTAAGGCTTCACCTTCCATGTCTGGAGTGCCATCCGGTACGCCATGTACTGGTTGTAGAAGTTTTCGCCGTCACCGATAAAGTAGCCGAGGAACAGTTCCGTGCAGGCATCCATCACCTCGTACACATCCGTGGTTCGTGCCACCCATCGCTTCTGCCTGTCATCGTACGCACGGTAGTAAAGGTTTATCTTCGTACCGTCTGAATACCACAGCGAGTTAGGCATGGACGGCATTACCGTATCGAAGGTTGGCATATACTTGTTCTTGAATTCCCTCTCGCCGTGAACAGCAGAAAACCACCACACCATTACCGCCGGATCATTCAAGTAACTGTGCATCGTGGTAGGACTCTTGATGGTCTTCAGCCCGCGAAGCACCGCCTGACGGTTGTATTCCTCAAAGAGCTGCATATCTGTGTAGACAGGGAACTTGCTCCGGCGGAGCTTCAGCAAAAGAGCACCTTCAGCCTTTCCGATGCGGCGTGCGGCACTGTTGCCCAGGTTACCGCTCACCAGCACCCCGTATCCCTCACGCTTGTAGGCATTGAATTTTTCGCGCAGACGTGCCGGATTTTTGGGCAGGGTGTGATTCGTTATTTCGCGAAGTCGCTCACAGCAAATCAGTACGCTGCTCCATGTTTCTGCCCGGCGGGCAAAACCACCTTTGGCATGTTCCACACTGCGTGTCTTCTCCGTACGCACCATTTCGTTCATCACCTGAGCGTTTAGGATGTATTCCATCTGTCTGGATAACTCGATGCTCGGCTCAAACTCCTTGAAGAAGCGTACCGCCTCGGCATCGAACCGGATCTGTGTGTTGATGTACTTTTCCTGCTCGCGCTGTTTCATTTCCTCGTATGCATTCTTAAATGTGTCATCGTATGCTGCACGGAGCCGTTCCGGCATGGAGCGGTAGGCGATTAGAGCCTCGCGTCCGTTACCTCCCCGCTGGAGGAGGGTAATCTTGCCCTCACGTACATACTTGTCGTAAGTGGGTTTGCTGATAATGCCCCCACGGACAAGCTCCGTAAAGCTGACGCATAATGTATTTCCGTACATTTCCATGATTAATTCGTTAAGATTGTAGTCCGGCTCCGGGACTTGAACCCGGACGGCAGCCGCTTCACCTCTTTTTACCACCTATTGAATACCTATGTCAGAGAGTTTACTACTATCCTGATGGTAAGGTTCTGCAAGCCGGATATGATTCATTCCTTTTTCTGTGCTTTCTTATCCTCTCTGTCCATCCGTATTGCGGCAGGTATTAGTGCCAGGCAAAGAGTAATTGATATAACTATATTTATTGAACCGTCTGTCAGGCGATTCAGGATTGCAGCTGCCAGTATAAGCAGTAAATAACGGGTTGCAGTATTGATTCGTTTCATGATTCTATGGCTTTGAGTTTGGAGCCATCCCTATTCTCACGAACTGGAATAGCGAGAATATTTATCTATGGAGTTGCTTTTGTTGGTGTCTATAACTTAATTACTTCCGCATACGGATTTTCCATTTCCTTCAGCTCGTAGAGCTTAGCTCCGTGATTCAGAGCATACGAACGAATAAGTCTTGCTGTAGGGCTGTTGGTGTCGTATGCCAGAGCTGAACGAACAGAGCGGGTTGTTACTTTCAGTTTTGCGGCAATTTCCTCCTGAAGTTCGCCGCTAGCTTTAATGAGTTTTTTTGTTTCTGTCATAATTCTATTGTTTTATAGTCTTTATTTATTACCTTTAGGGCGTGTTCCTATTGGAATACTTTGCAAAAGTAGACAATATTTTGACCAAAACAAATTAAATAGCCAAAATTATGACTTCAAAAGACAGAATTTTGATTTTTATAAAAGAGATAGGGGTAAAACAGGCTGATTTTTTTAATCTTATAGGAGTCTCAGCATCAAACTTTAAAGGAGATGCAAAGAAAAGTGAGTTAGGTTCAGATAAAATAGTCAAAATATTGACCCAATATCCTCAATTATCACCAGATTGGCTTCTCCTCGGTGTAGGCAACATGTTCCGTGCAGAATCTGAAAAAGAAGAAAAACTTCCATCTGTAAACCAAACATACGAAGGTGCACCGTACTTTAATGTAGATTTTATTGGAGGTTTTGATTTAATCGTAAATGATCAGACAGTGAATCCCGACTTCTATATAAATTATCCTCCCTACAATCAACCTGGAGTATTATGGTGCAATCTTACTGGTCACTCTATGGAACCAGAAATAAGTAATGGTGACATTATCGCCTTGCGTGAAGTAACTACACCTATTCAGTATCTCCCAGCTGGAGAAATATACGGCATTGTTACAGAGGAATACCGTACGGTAAAGAGAATACGACTAAGTCAGAAAGAAGGTTTCGTCCGGCTCATCCCTTCGAACAAGAGCGAAGAGTTCTGCGAACAGGAAATCCCCATCAGCATGATCATTAAAATATATGCTGTTTTAGGTAGTATCAGAAAGTTCTTTTAAACTAATGAATAATATAAGTTGTATGAAAACCTTTATACAGATATTGACAATCATATCCTTCTTTTTTTGCTCATGCAGTAATGCGCCTCAGGAGGAAATAGAAAAATCAATATCAAACTTTATTAAATCCTCCTTACCCAAAACTTGGACTTATGAACCGATTGCATATTCTGTAACTGATAGTGTCATGTCAAAGATTGAGGACTCTAAACAATATAAAGAACTTTTAGAAGCTCAGGCACAATTGGATTCAGCATTTATTCATAATGAAACTATCGGCTATAACGAAGAAATGAAAGATCTTGAATCGAAATTTACTCCACAATACATAGGCAAAAAGATTATTCATGCTTATTTATGCACGACAGATTCAGGTGATTCTTTATTCATCAATACATATATAGTTAGAGCCGATGGGGATATTACAAAAAGTAATGTTACTTCTGTATATGTTTCTTCTCCAGATTCTGTACGAATGGAGTCGACAAAAAAACAGCTGAAACAATTTCTTGATGAGGCTGTAAAATGGAAGTAATATTTGATTCGACATTATAGTCAAACAACGCTCCCGGACTTTCACCGGGAGCGTTCACTTTAAATCTAATACCTATAAAAACGCAAATCCACAAAAGTATTGGGGCAGAATCCGGACTCGAACCGGAAACCGAAACAGCTTTACCCGAGAGCTGCCTGCACTGTCCTAATTGTGCTATTCTGCATCATTTCTACACGCACACACACGTTTTCACCGTAAAAATACGCATTATCATTTAAATATATACTATAAATCAGCACTTTACGTTAATTTTACAGCGTAATCAATCCGAAAATATATAATACTATCCATACCCAAACAACGACAAAAACAGCTTAATCACACACGCAGAAAGTAATCTCTTATCTAATACACGGTTTAAAACCTGTTAAAAAGGTATGCCCAACTTTTTATTTTTTGCATAAAATGAATAAAAAAGGGTATGCCCAACTAGTATGCCCAAAGGTATGCCCAACCCCCTTTTTAACATTTAAGAGAGAGATTTTTAAACCGCTTGTTTTTCCTGTCTAAATGGGCACTTAAACAGATTTCTAAACGCCTAAACAGACATGAAAAAAGGCCGAAATAAGCCATTACAGCCTATTCCAGCCCCGTTTAGGTGATATTTATAGGGTGATGTAACAAAAACGTATTTAAAGCCCGTGTTTAGGCCGTTTAGATGTAAAGCGTTTGTAAAGCAATGTCACATTTTGTTTTGTATTTGTCAGAAACCCTATTTTCGATTAACTCACTGATAAACAAATCATAACAATAATTTTTCCGCCGTTCTATCTTACACAATTCGTTCTGATGCCCTTAAGTTTATTATGCCTTCTTTTAAAGAAGGGAAAAGAGGAAGCTTTTCTGATATAATCTTATACATTTGTAGCAGAAAACTGGTAAAGCAGGAAACTGCATAAGAAGAGAGGCAGTTTTTAGAAAACGATCGTAAGAAATAAATGTAATGAAATCAAAGCGATTGATAGGACTATTGCTGTATACAGCATTGCCGGTTTGGGCCTTTAGCCAGATAAAAGGAACAATAGTAGACATCCATCAACAACCGGTAGAAGGTGCGACCATTGTCATGCAACTACCGGATTCAACTTATTTAGAGGCTACCATCTCTGCGGCCGACGGTACATTTATGCTTAAACCGGAGCCGGAGAGTTATCAGCTTATTGTCCAGCACTTACTTTATCAGACCAGACAAATAAAAGGTCGGGCTCATGATGTCGGCATCATTACACTGGAGCCGAAAGACTATAATCTGGAGGAAGTAGTAATTAAGGGAGAAAGACCATTGGTTAAAGTAGAAGACGGACGGCTTGGATATGATCTTTCGGTACTTTCTGAGAAACGGGCTGTAAACAATGCATATGAGGCTATATCCAAACTACCGGGAGTGCAGGAGAGTAACGGAACTCTTTCTCTTGCAGGAGCTAGTTCTCTTACAATTGTGATGAACGGCAAGCCTACGACTATGACAGCAGATCAGTTGGAAACATTGCTGCGCAATACACCGGTAGATCGTGTAGAGAAAGCAGAAGTCATATACAGTGCCCCTCCTGAACTCCATGTGCGTGGAGCTGTCATCAATGTGGTGATGAAACGCTCAAATGACTATTCATTTCAGGGAGAGTTGAGCACATATTATCAGAACAGGTATTTCGGTAGTGGCGGTGCGAATGGTAATTTCCGATTATCTACGCCTAAAGTAGCTCTGGATGTAATGTATGGGGCCGACAATGCCAAAATAATGGAATATACGGACTTGTTCTCCAGACATACATTAGGCGATAAGGTTTATGAAATAATTCAAAATGAGAAACTAAGTACCAAAAGCTGGATGCATAATGTAAGAACGGCTCTGGAATACAATATCAATGAAAAGAATCGTCTGAATATTGCTTATACCGGAAGTTTTACTCCCGACAGAAACGGTCGTAGTATAGCAGACGGAAGTTTTCAGCAATCCACTCTCGATAAATTTACAGAAAATAAGATGCATAACATAGCTGTACAATACAGTTCCGGTTTCGGACTCGAATTAGGCGGTGATTATACCCGATTCACTTCTGATAATAACCAGACAATGTTAACACAGCTTACAGATAATAGTGAAAACGCATATACGCTGACCGGCGGCCAGCGTATTGACCGTTACTCTGTTTACGCAGACCAGAAACATAGTCTGCCCAATAATTGGGGTATAGGTTACGGTGTTTCCTATCTCTATACAAAAAACTACGATTTTCAGACTTATAATAATGTGACAGGTAATATAAAACCTGAGAATACTGATGCTAAGCTGGAAGAGCAGACAACTAATTTCTATTTCTCGCTGAGCAAGAATTGGGCAACAGGGACTTCGTTCACTGTTTCGGCTACTGGGGAATATTATACTATTGGCAATTATCACAAATGGGCGGTCTATCCGCAAGCCTCGTTGACATATCTGAAAAGTCCGCAACATATTTTCCAGCTATCCCTGTCAACAGACAAGACATATCCTGGTTACTGGGATATGCAGTCTTCAGTCACCTATCTGAATGGATATTCTGAAATTCAGGGAACGCCTGGTTTAAGACCTATGACGAACTATAATCTGAATGGAAACTATATATTGAAACAGAAGTATATCGTTGGCCTGTTCTATAAACATACATCCGATTACTTTGCTCAGTCTCCTTATCAGGCAACCGACCGGCTGGCATTGATATACAAGAACACTAACTGGAACTATATGCGTATGATAGGAGCCAATATCATTGTACCGTTCAGTATGGGGAACTGGTATGATGCAAGGCTTACACTTGTAGGAATGCAGGCACGACAGAAATGTGACCAGTTCTTTGACATACCTTTTGATCGTAAGAAATGGATATTTGTCGGAACACTTGATAATACTTTCAAGGTTGGAAAGAACCTTTCGTTTGAGCTGACAGGGAACGTACAAACACCTTTCATTCAGGGAACGTTGGATCTTGCAAGCACATTCAATCTTACAGCCGGAATGAAGTGGAACTTTGCCAAAGACAAATGTACACTTACGGCACGTTGCAGTGACATCTTTAATTCCAGCATGCCGGATATGAAGGTTCGCTTCAAAGGTCAGTATTTGGATATGAACAGTTCTTTCTACACCCGTACAGTATCTCTGAACTTTACATACCGTTTTGGCGGATATAAAAAGCAGGAGGTAAAAGAAGTAGACACTTTACGGTTCGGGCATTAAAAAATAATCGACTTACTACATTAAAGACTTGTTATAGTCAAATATTAGGAACTAATTGATTAATTAAAGATGCTGAATATTTTCAGTATCCAAAGATTAAGAGTAGGTTTATTATCTATTTGTGTAGTTTAAGCTCGGCTTGAAGTCAGACAATAGGAAAAATAATTAACATGAATGCTGGAAAGATAATACGCTTCTAGCTACAATTTTTGAATAAGATTATTGTGTAAATTCAGCCAATGAGAACAACGGTTTTAGGTATAATAGGCAGTTTCATCATAATGCCTGTCTATGGTCAGCATTTTGTTAAAGGAAAAATCATAGATTCAGAAAATGCAGTGATGCCAATGGTAAATGTGGCATTTCTGAATCAGTCAGACAGTACGCTTGTAACAGGTGCGGTATCAGATTCTTGCGGTGTATATAGTGCATCACTCGATGGTGGCAGCTATATTATCCGCTATTCCTATCTGGGCTATGAGACGCTGTATAAGAATATACTTGTTAATGCGGACATTACCCTGCCGATAGCTCGGATGGAGCTCTCACAAACTGAACTCGAAGGAGTAGAGATTACAGCGTACAGGAAACCTTTCAAACTGAACCGGGATGGAATTACTGCTGATGTGCCGAACACTATTCTTGCCAAACAAACCACTCTGAATGATCTGCTTTGTAAGATACCAGGTATACAGCAGCGGGGTGACGCCATTGAAGTGATAGGAAAAGGTACACCTACGTATTATATCAATGGCAGGGAGGTTACAGATCAAACAGAACTGAATAATCTGGCTATTGACCAGATTCAGTCTGTCAGACTGATGACGAATCCTGACGTACGTTATCATTCGGAGCAGCGTGCGGTAATTGAAATCAAGACCAAACGTCTGGGAGAAGGACTTGCCTTTAATGTCAGCGGTAATCTGTTGCAGGGAAATCATTTCAGCCAGAATTACCGGATGAATGGAAGCTACAACTATAAAAACTGGGATTTCTTTTTTTCTTACAATTATGATCGTGGAAAGAAGGATTCGGATCTTGATATTTATCAGCAGACTCAAAGTGATACTATCTGGAATCTTACTAATTTGAGTCAAAAGCAGATTTTTAACGAAAGCCATGCTTATACGGGTGGTGTTTCTTATCATTTTTCACCAGAATCGGAGGTTGGATTGAAATATGAAGGCAAATACAGCGAAGGTAATACATCCTCAAATGAAACTCTTTCCATGATACCGGACAAGGGTGTTTCTACTTTTATTAAGAATCTCAGTGATGTGTCCGACAAGTCCGTCAGCAACCATTTTAATCTGTATTATATAAACGATTGGAAGAATGGCTGGAAAATGAACGTATTCGGTGATTATCTTCACAAGACTGATCGTAGCCGGGGGAATATTCGTGAATGGGAAAGCGACGATGCAGAAACATCTATGGACTATCACCGTAAAGCAGACTGGGATTTGTTTGCTGCCAAATTCAGTTTGTCGTATGAAACCGAGAAAGCGGGAACTTTCAGCTTGGGATATGATTTTAGCCATACAAGCGGAACGGACTATATAGAATATATCCGTGCGTTGAATAATGGCCGTACTCGTAATACTGAGTTGAAGAATTCTCTCTACCTGTCATACGATTATACATGGAATAATCTGTCGCTGGGAGCAGGCTTGCGTTACGAACACATACGAAGTGATCTGAGAGAAACCAATGATAGCAAAAGTCAGAACCAGACATATCACAATTTTCTGCCTTCTGTTTCGTTAAGTTATAATACGGAGAGCCTGCAACAATCTCTTACTTACTACATTCATACGGAGCGTCCTCCTTTTGGTGTAATGAATGATAATGCCGTGTATACAGACCGGTTTACCTATCAGAAAGGAAATCTTTATCTGAAACAGGCTCTGACTCATGACTTGAACTATATGCTGTTTTATAAGTTCCTGTTCTTTAACCTGAATTATACCTGTACGCACAATCCGCTGGTAACGGCATTTTACAGTATGCCGGGAAATTCGGCGGTTACAGTCAGCTACATGGATAATTTTGATAAACTGCATAATCTGACGGGTATGATAAACCTGCAATATCCGGTGAAGTGGTGGATACCTTCACTCACGCTTACCTGTATGAAAACATTCTTCGATTATCCTGGACCGGATGGAAGTATGCTGAAATCAGGTCGTCCTTTGATGATACTGAATTTCAACAATAGCTTCACTCTTCCTTCCGGATTCTTGTTATCTGCCGATTTTAATTATGGTTTTAGAGGTTATTATCAGCTGTACGAATCGAAGAGTTACACGTCTCTGAATCTGAGTCTGAAAAAATCATTCCTTGATGACAGACTTCAGCTTTCGCTCGATGGGTATGACCTTTTCAATAAGAACAAAATACGCAGTGCAGCCCGTTTGAATGATATTATCATGAACAGTATCGGAAAGGAAGACACGCGGAAGGTTGGCTTTACTGTTACATACCGCTTCCGGACAGAACGTACAATGAATAACCGCAGTGCGGCTGAAAATGAAATGTCACGATTGAACATGAGTGAATAAAAAACGCAGAATGAACTGTATCCGGCGGTATATGGTATTGAAACTCCTTTTGCTGATAGTAATGCCTGTTATGGGACAGCAGAAGGAAGATAAGGAAATTAAGCTGAATGAGGAAGCTGTAAAACTCATTCAGTTTGATTTCCTTCCGGGCGGCATGGATTATAATAAACCTAAGGAAGCTCCGCTTGAAAAGAAATGGATGGAGTTTAAGAATCCTTTTGACGAAGGAATACCTCGAAATCTGACGGATACTTTTATGGTAAAGAAGCCGAAAAAATATATCCGTATGTGTCCTTATTCTATTTGGACTAAACGAGGAGAAGATCCTGTTTATGATGTGACAATGGAAGGTCGTCCTCCTGAACTCATCATGAAAGAAGGACCAGATTTCAGTAAAAGGCTTCAGACGGACTACGGACGCACTCTTAAACCATCAGCGGGTAGAACGTATGATATGCTGAATAATTCAACTACCATTGAAGTGGAAAAAATTTTCAAGAAATATATTAAACCTATTTTCAAAAAGGATAAAAAGTAGAGCCTCAAATAATGGGATATGTATTCTAATGAGTTTTGAGATAAATGTCAGTCTATTTGATATATTGCTTTTCGGGTGTTAAAATAGATTAAGATCTGGCTATTATATGAATTATTTCATCTATATTTGAATTCATAATTCAAACTATGAAGAATATGAAGTGGAGAAACATCATACTATTATCACTTCTTTGTTTGTCTTGTGCAGGACTTTATGCTCAGGAAAACATGAAAACAAATAGTATTAAGCAAGAAAAAGACAGTTTGAAAATATTGTCTGAGGGTGCTGTCATTTCTCCACAATCGGGTGGATATGCTGCCGATTTCAAGGAAAACACACTGAGTAATCCGGTAACTGAGATACCGGACGGACAGAAAATAGAGATTAAATTGCGCAGGCCTTTCTATATACCTCCTTATTATACAAATCCTTCTCCTGGATTTTATGGAGATTATGCGACGGGGGGACAAATCCTTCCTAATTTTTATGGCAGTGGCATGCAGGAAACATTGCCTGGTCTGGGAAGAGTAAATCAGGCTTCATTCTTTTATCGTTATGACCTGAATGATTATTTTTCTATTCAGGCGGGAGTGGATGCGGTAAAGTATAATTTCCCGAAGAGTGTAGGACAGTCTTTGGGAGTTTTCGGTATCGTAACATATCGTCCTGCTGACAGACTGCATATAAATGTTTTCGGCTCATATTCTCCGGATAACCGTTATGGTTTTAACAGGAGCGCATTCGGAGCTATTGTGGGCTATGATTTTACCGACCGGTTTGGTATGGAGGTAGGAGCACAGAGATATTACGATCCCCAACGGGGATGGCAGACTGTTCCGATTGTTACACCTTACTATAAATTCAATAAATTCGATTTAGGCATCGATGTTGGTGGAATTCTCTATGAAGTATTAAGAAGTGTCATGATTGACAAGCGGGGCGGATCACCGGTTATCATGCCTCCCGGGAGATAAGGTTGCAGGCTGTATGTAAGGTTGGAAATATTTATGTAGAGATAAGAAATGAAAAATATACAGAGAATATTGTGGTTGGGCTTATTGGTATCTGCCGCCGGATGCAATAGCGGAGTCTTTATAGACGATTATTTGCCTGAAGTTCCGGTGGTGCAGTTGTCGGAAACAGATTCTGTTGCCAGAATAAATTTTAAGTCGGATAACTGGGATATCCTGAATATATATGGAGCCTCTGAGAATGTGTGGGGAGTAGTTTGTGACCTTGAGGGAAAACCTGATGGAAGAAACCTGCCTTTGGAGAATGGAGCCAATGCCGTTATAAAGTTGGGTTATAAATATTGTGATTTCAGGGTAGAGAAGAGGAATGGCAGAGAACTTTGTATTTATGCGGGAGAAAACATGAACAGGTCGGCTCTTGACGTTGAAATAATTGTCGGCAATGAATATGAGATGAAATCTATTCCAGTGTCGTTGGCTCAAACCTCAAAATACGAAGTAGACAGTATTGTATATAATTGGAAAAGCTTGTTATATTCTGACAATACGCTGGAACCTGACTATTCGCTGGTAGTGAATAACAGCAAATCCGATCAGCCGACAAGCTGGCACTTCACTCCGTTAGAAACATCTTTTTCGCGTGAAGTTTCTTTTAGTAATAAAGATGGAGTAAATGAAGAGGAACTGTATAAACGCTTTTTGGGAACTCCTTTGCCATTGGTAGTCATACCCGATTTCGTAGATAAAAAACCTGTTCTGGGAAGTACAAAGGCAGAGGTCGGAGTCAATTCTCAGGAAATTAAAACTTCCATCGAATCCGATCTGGCAGGTAAGGAATATGTCATTCCTCCCGGTGAAAAATGGAAAATTTCAGTCTATTATATGATTGAGCAATATTGGATAGATTATAAGCTGTACATTTCCATTCCTTCTACAGGAAGAAAGCGGACTTTTGAAGGGAAACTTTATAGCAAGGGGCTGTACGGCTTTTGTATAATTCCTGAAAAAATAGAATGAGATGAGTGGAAAAACTAGCAGACTTATACTTCTGTGTCTGTTTCTGTGCCTGTCTGTTTGTGCGGTGGCAGGCGAAAAAGACAGTACAGACAGAAAGATGATTCATATGGTAGGAGTTGATTTTCGTCCTGCCTATACATTTCCTACAAACGGATTCTTTAAAGGCGTGAATGCAGCTCAGACTCCGGTCAGAAAGACCTTTTCCGGACATGTGAAGTATGGATTCAAGTTTTCGCCCGACACTTATTGGGGGAAAATCTACCCGCATGCTATACAGGGAATCGGAGTGGGATATAATACTTTCTTCAATTCTAAAGAAATAGGAAATCCTCTGGCTGTTTATGCATTCCAGACTTCCCGGATAATGAGTATAACCCCTCGTTTGTCTTTCGACTATGAGTGGAATTTTGGAGCGTCTTTCGGATGGAAGAAATATGATGAGGAAACGAATCCTATGAACAATGTAGTTGGTTCGAAAATAAATGCGTATATTAACTTTGGTCTGCTGCTTAACTGGCAGATTGATGCCCGTACGAATCTGCGGGCAGGAGTAGGTGTGACACATTACTCAAACGGCAATACGGGATATCCCAATTCCGGAGTCAATACGATAGGCGGAAGTATCGGATTGATACGTTATTTCGGCAGTAAGGAGAAACTTGAGTTGCATGACAAGGCTTATACTTCCTGCCGGAACAGGAAAACGTTTGATCCGCATATAAGTTATGACCTTATTGTGTACGGTGCGCTAAAGAAAAAGGGAGTATTCCCTACAGAAAGTTCTGCGGTGCTTGTTCCCGGTTCTTTTGCTGTCGGCGGATTGAATTTTAATCCAATGTATAATTTCAGTCATTACTTTCGTGCCGGTCTGTCGCTGGATGCGCAGTACGATGAGAGTGCTAACATAGCCTACCACATTGCCAATACGATAAGTGGTCCTGATGCAGAGAATATTCGCTTTCATCGTCCTCCTTTCAAAGAACAGTTTGCAGTGGGTGTTTCCCTCCGTGCTGAGATTGTAATGCCTGTCTTTTCCATTAATTTAGGTGTAGGGCGGAACGTCGTCTGCAAAGGAGCAGATACGGATTCGTTTTATCAGGTAGTAGCCTTGAAAACGGATATTACTAGAAATCTGTTTCTGCACGTAGGATACCAACTTTATAAATTTAAAGATCCTAATAACCTGATGCTGGGACTGGGGTTCAGATTTAATGCGAAAAGATAATCGACTTGGATATAATTGCTACTGATTTAAATCTCTATTATACTATGAAAAAACTGTTTTTGCCGATAGGTGCTTTGGCTTTGTATTCATCGGCTGTTGCACAGCAGCAGTCCGATCGTCCGAATGTACTGCTTATTTATGCTGACGATATAGGTTATGGTGACTTGAGCTGTAACGGTACTTCAGCAGTGCGTACACCCGATGTTGAAAAACTGGCCTCTGAGGGAATCCGTTTTACAAATGCCCATTGTGCTGCGGCTACAGGTACTCCTTCGCGCTATGCCATGCTTACGGGAGAATATGCCTGACGTAGAAAGGGAACCGGAATTGCAGCCGGCAATGCTGCCATGATCATTACTCCCGACCGTTATACCATGGTCGACATGTTTAAGGAAGCCGGCTACCAGACTGGAGTGGTAGGAAAATGGCATCTCGGGCTGGGAAATGAAACAGGAAAGCAAGATTGGAATGGAGTGGTAAAACCTAATCCAGCTGATATCGGTTTCGATTATTCTTATATTATGGCTGCTACGGCAGACCGTACTCCTTGTATCTTTATGGAAAATGGTAGAGGGGTAGGGCTCGATCCTGATGATCCTGTATATGTAAGCTATACCGAGAATTTCCTCGGTGAACCTACAGGAAAAGATAATCCGGAGCTTTTACGTATACATCCGTCACACGGACACGATCAGTCTATCGTGAATGGTATTTCTCGTATCGGATACATGAAAGGTGGAAAGAGTGCTTTATGGCGAGATGAAGACATAGCTGATAGCATAACAACTCATGCTGTCCGGTTTATAGAAAACAGCCAGAAGTCGGGAGAGCCTTTCTTCCTCTATTTGGCAACCAATGATATTCATGTACCTCGTGTACCTCATGAACGTTTTGCCGGAAAGAGTGGATTAGGACCTCGTGGAGATGCTTTGTTGTCTTTCGACTGGACTGTAGGACAGGTGATGGAAACATTGAAAAAACTGAATCTGGATGATAATACTATTGTAATTCTGTCCAGTGACAACGGTGCTGTTATTGATGACGGATATAAAGATCAGGCAGTAGAGCTATTGGGAAATCATAAGGCTACCGGGGTATACAGAGGTGGTAAGTATAGCAGTTATGAGGGAGGTACAAGAGTACCTTGCGTTATTCGCTGGAAAGGAAAGATTCCTGCTGGAGTATCAGATAATCTGGTAAGTCAGATCGACTGGTTTGCATCGTTTGCTTCGATGTGTGGAGTAAATTTACCGGAAGCTAGTGCTCCCGATAGTGAAAATCATCTGGATTCATGGCTTAAAGCTGATGTGAAAGACCGCTCTTGGGCTGTGGAACAGAACCTGCATAACAATTTATCGATAACGGATGGTGTGTGAAAGTATATTCCTGCGGCAAACGGTCCTGCTGTCAATAAGCAGACCAATACTGAATTGGGGAATAACCCAAAGGCTGATCAGCTATATAATTTGTTATCCGATCCGGGAGAACATTCTAATGTAGCAGAAGAAAATAAGGAGCTTGTTCAGAAAATGCGTGATGAGCTTATACGCATTGTAGAAAGCGGGGTGTATATTCAGCCGGGGTATTTCATTTCTAGATAAGTAAGTTCTCTTGTTTTCTACATTCCAGGTGAGGAGAGGAATGAGGATGTATTAAGAAGACTCCCGAAAGGTTACTGGTTTGGAGTAACTTTTCGGGAGTTTATGATTATGGAGGAAATATACTTTGTTTCTTGAAAATAGATTTGTCGGTCGTTGTGTCAGGCAAAGTAAAAACTTAGAAAACGTCTGTTATCAATGCTGTACAAAGTGAATACTTCGTATAAGAATATGGTTCTTATAATTGGATTCATGCTTTTTCAGACTTATTTCTCGGACGTTTTTTGTAAGTGCGCTTTTTCCCTTTATCTTTTCCGGAAGGATTTTTCTTGCGTGCTTCCCGTGGTGCATATTCCGGAGCTTCTCCCAGTTCGTAAGGAACAGGAATCTTATATATATCTTTTCCTAGGAAGTTCTCTATCTGCTTGAATTTGGACTGTTCTGTTTCACTGACAAAAGTAATGGCGCATCCGTCGTTATTGGCGCGTGCTGTACGTCCGATGCGGTGTACATAATCTTCGCTATCATTAGGAACATCGTAATTGATAACCAGTCGGATATCATCTATATCGATGCCGCGCGCTACAATGTCGGTTGCTACCAACATACTGATACGTCCGTTGCGGAATTCATGCATAATGGCGTCTCGCTGATTCTGTTCCAGATCGGAATGCATTTCTCCTACGTTCAGATTCATGCGCTTCAGTGACTTGGCAACTTCCTTAACTTTCAGCTTGGAGGAAGCAAATATAATTACGCGTTCTGGCTTTTGCTGGCTGAAAAGGCTTTCTATTATACCCAGCTTTTGGGCTTCATAGCAGATATAGGCTGCCTGAATAATTTTTTCTGCTGGTTTTGATACGGCCAGCTTGACTTCTACTGGATTTTGCAGGATGGTTTTGGCCAGTTGCTGTATTTTAGCCGGCATGGTAGCCGAAAACATGATGGTCTGTCGTTTCTTGGGCAGATATTTTACTATCTGCATAATATCATCGGCAAATCCCATATCGAGCATACGGTCGGCTTCGTCGAGTATGAAGAACGAAACTTTCGACAGGTCTACATAGCCTAAGCTCAGGTGACTGATCAGGCGGCCTGGTGTAGCGATCACTACGTCTGCTCCAAGTGTGAGCCCTTTTTTCTCCTGCTCGAAGCGGATTCCATCGTTTCCACCATAGATAGCAACACTCGATACAGGCATGAAGTAGGAGAAGCCTTCCATCTGCTGGTCTATTTGCTGCGCCAGCTCACGGGTGGGTGACATGATTATGCAGTTGATTGCATCGGCAGGATATCCTCCTTTACTCAGTTCGTTTATAACCGGCAACAGATAGGCTGCCGTTTTTCCTGTTCCGGTTTGTGCTACACCTATAAGGTCTTTTCCTTCCAGGATAACCGGAATGGTGTGTTCCTGAACGGGAGTGCACTCCCGGAAATTCATGGCATCGAGTGCTTGTAGTACACTGTCTTCTAAGTTCAGTTCTGAAAACTTCATATATATTGTTTCTTCAAAAAATCAACTGTTACCTCGTTCGTCGAGGTATGAATCCTTAAATCCCAAAAAGTATAATACTCCGTCCAGTCCGATGGTATTTATCGACTGTTTGGCATTGGCTTTTACCTTGGGTTTGGCATGAAAGGCAATGCCAAGTCCGGCTACAGAGAGCATAGGAAGATCGTTTGCTCCATCTCCCACGGCAATGGTCTGTGCGATATCTACATTTTCTACTTGTGCGATGAGTTGCAGTAATTCGGCCTTGCGCTTTCCGTCTACGATATCACCAACATAACGTCCGGTGAGTTTGCCGTCTACTATTTCCAGATTGTTGGCATATACATAGTCGATGCCGAAACGTTCTTTCAGGTAGTTGCCGAAATAAGTGAATCCTCCCGACAGGATAGCTATCTTGTAGCCGTAACGTTTCAGTACATACATCAGTCGCTCTACTCCTTCAGTGATAGGCAGATTTTCGGCAATGTCTTTCATTACACTTTCGTCCAGTCCTTTCAGCAAAGCTACGCGCTCTTTGAAGCTTTCGCGGAAGTCTATTTCTCCACGCATAGCACGTTCGGTGATTTCCTGTACCTGTTCACCCACACCGGCACGTTTCGCCAGTTCGTCTATTACTTCTGTTTCGATAAGCGTGGAATCCATATCAAAGCAAATCAGTCTTCGCATACGGCGGTACATAGTATCTTTCTGGAAAGAAAAGTCCATTTCGAGCGTACTGCTTAAACGCATCAGTTCTCCCTGAAGCTCGTCAATGTTACGGGGAGTTCCACGTACGGAGAATTCAATACATGCACGTACACGGGCTTTTTGTTCATCCAGAGGAACACGACCTGTCAGACGACGGATGGCATCGATGTTCAATCCCTGGTTCGCCAGGATTTTGGTTGCGCCTGCTATTTGTTGGGCGGTCAGTTTTCTTCCCAACAGGGTAAGAATATATCTGTTTTTACCCTGCATGCTTACCCATTCTTCGTATTCTTCTCGTGAAATAGGGTAGAACCGGATGTTTATTCCCAGCTCGGAAGCCTTGAATAACAGGTTTTTCATAATATTACCCGAATCTTGTTCGCTGCATTTAAAAAGAATACCCAGCGAAAGAGTGCTGTGAATGTCTGCCTGACCGATATCCATTATGTCTACATCATATCCTGAAAGGATATCTGTTATGGAGGCAGTAAGCCCCGGACGGTCCAGACCGCTGATACGTATTAATACGAGTTCGGTATTTGTCTTATCCATGTATATAATGCTGATATTAGTTGCAAATATACTGTTTTCTCATAAACTTGCATAGATATTTGTGAAGATTCTGGACAACCTGAAATATGAAAATATGTTGCAAAACATAAAATATAGCATTTTTATTAGGTCATAAAATAAAAAGTGCTTATCTTTGCGGCAGATTTCTCAAAAATATGATATGAATCTTCGTTTGTAAGATGCATTTCATCAAGCAATGTTCCGGGTAGAAATCACTGTGAAAGGGCAGTCCCGGATAGTATTAACTAAAATCAAATTACATGATTAAAAGTGTAAAATGGTTTTTTGTTGTATTAGTTATTGGTTCCCTAATCTCTCTTGGCTTTAGTAAAGAGAGTATCCCTGCAGAGAAACTGAAGTTGGGTGATGCAGCCCCTCAGTTGATGCTTTGCGATTCAGTGCAGCTTCTCGACCTGCACGATGCCCGTGAGGGTTATACGTTGTTGAGCTTCTGGGCAAGTTACGATGCGGCGTCCAGAGAAAAAAATGCCGCATTGGCGTATCTGGCAGATAAACATAGCCAGATAAAGATGATTTCTGTTTCTTTCGACCGTTATGTTTCGGTTTTCAACGCAACGGTAAAGCAAGACGGACTTTTGAAGAACGACTGCTATGTGGAAACAGATGGTTCCGATTCGGAAATATTCCGGGCATACGACCTGGAGCGCGGTTTTAAGAATTATCTGATAGATAGCCGCGGAATTATTGTGGCAAAAAACGTAACCGCAACCGAATTGGCTTCTTACCTGAATTAATGATAAGGTGGGAAGGTGGAGTAAATGAATTTTGAATACAACAAAAAGCAAAAAGTTGTCCTGATTTCAGATTTTTCTGAAGCGGGCAACTTATTTTTTTGTACATATTTTCAGAAAACATCGAGAATTATTGTATAAAAGATGCTGATGTTTTTCCCCTTATTACATGTTGTTTTTTTATAGCCTTTTTGCCCTTTACATATGGATCGTTTTTATCTGCTTTAGCAAACATCTTTTCGATGAGATGTAAAGGCAGCGTGGATGACGTAAAGGGCTAAAAGGTACAACGTTTCTTTATTTTGGAGCTTTGCGGTACAAATAAATGGCAATAAACAGATACAGTATGTTTGGAATCCATACAGCAATGGCAGGCATCATGTTTCCGTTTATGGCAAAGGTAGATGAAATGGTCTGGAACAGAATATACGAGAAACTGAGTCCCAGTCCGATACCTAAGTGCAAGCCCATTCCTCCTTTAACTTTTCGTGAAGACAGTGACAAGCCGATAGAAGTCAGAATAAATGCAGCAAACGACATAGCTATACGTCGGTGGTATTCTACCTCGAACTCCTTGATATTGGCAAAACCTCGCTGTTTCTGTTTACTAATGTATTCTTTAAGCTGAGGGCTAGTCATTGTTTCCTGCTGTCCGCGTGTGATAAGAAAATCCTGAGGTTCCATGTTTATGATAGAATCCAGGCGGTCGCCTCGCGTAATATATTCACGCATGCCTTTCATTTCACGTATCATGTAATCTCTGATAATCCAGCGGTGATACATAGTGGTGTCGTATGTAGCACGGCGTGCAGTAAGATGTGATACCAGCTTATGGTCTTCAAACTTGTCAAGAGAGAAGTGGTAGCCGCTTTTACTGTAAGCATCGTATCGCTCCATGTAGGCAACTACTCCGCTGTCTACTTCAAGCTGAATGTTTCGTGCATAATCGACCGATTTCTTTTTCTTGTAGCGCTCTTCGAATTTCAGACGGGTGACGCTTCCGGTAGGAATGACTTCCGTGCCTAATACGAATGTTACGGCAGAAATGATTCCTGCCGAAATCATATAAGGGACCATAAGGCGCTTGAAACTCATTCCGGTAGAAAACATGGCAATGATTTCAGAGTTTTCCGCCAGTTTGGATGTGAAGAAGATAACCGCAATAAAGACGAACAACGGACTGAACAAGTTTGTATAATAAGGTATGAAGTTCAGGTAGTAGTCGAATACAATAGCCTTCAGCGGTGCCTTGTTATTGATGAAGTGGTCGATATTTTCGTTTACATCGAAAACTACGGCAATAGAAATAATCAAAGCAATGGCGAAAAAGTACGTTCCCAAAAACTTGACAATAATATAACGGTCAAGTCGTTTCAGCCATTTCTTCTTAAACAGTTCTTTCAGTTGGAATTTGCTTATCTGTTTCATTACCATGATTCTTTTTATAATCGTGTAGAAATGCGTTTCACCATAGCAGGCTTCCAGGTAGAGAAGTCGCCGGCGATGATGTGTTTGCGCGCTTCGCCTACCAGCCACAGGTAGAAAGCCAGATTATGTATGGAAGCAATCTGCAAGGCAAGCAACTCTTGAGCATGGAACAAATGACGCAGATAAGCTCGGCTATACATCGTATCTACATACGAAGCTCCATCGGCTTCGATAGGAGAGAAGTCGTTTTCCCATTTCTTATTACGCATGTTCATGATGCCGTCTTTGGTGAAAAGCATACCGTTTCGTCCGTTACGGGTAGGCATTACACAGTCGAACATGTCAACTCCCCGTTCGATACCTTCCAGTATGTTTACCGGGGTTCCTACACCCATCAGATAACGTGGCTTGTCGGTAGGCAGTATTTCGTTGACTACCTCAATCATTTCGTACATCTTTTCAGTAGGTTCTCCTACTGCCAGTCCGCCGATAGCGTTTCCATCCGCATTTTTTGAAGCGATGTATTCAGCCGAACGCCGGCGCAGATCGGGATACACACATCCCTGTACAATCGGGAAGAGTGACTGCTGGTAACCATATTTAGGTTCGGTTTCATTAAAACGGGTAATGCAACGGTCCAGCCAGCGGTGAGTTAGTTCCATTGACTTCTTGGCATAATTGTAGTCAGCTGTACCTGGAGTACATTCATCGAAAGCCATCATAATGTCAGCTCCGATGGTACGTTCGATATCCATTACACGTTCGGGAGTAAACAGATGTTTAGAGCCATCGATGTGTGAACGAAATTCCACTCCTTCTTCTCTCATCTTACGGATGCCGGCAAGAGAAAATACCTGAAAACCTCCACTGTCTGTCAGCATCGGACGGTCGAAGCCGTTGAATTTATGTAGTCCACCGGCTTTTTCCAGTGTGTCAAGTCCGGGACGAAGGTACAAATGATAGGTATTTCCCAAAATAATTTGTGCCTTAATGTCTTCTTTCAGTTCGTGCAGATGAACGGCTTTCACACTGCCCAGTGTTCCCACAGGCATGAAGATAGGCGTTTCTATCTGCCCGTGGTCGGTTGTAATCAGTCCGGCACGGGCGTTGGAACGCGGGTCTGTATATTGTAATTCAAATTTCATGTTATAAGCGAGCTTTTACTTTTCTTCTTTTTTCTCGTCAGTTACGGTAAAATCTATGGCATCAGCTACTTTTTCGTCTGTCAGTGCCAGTGTAAGGACTTCTTTTATATCCTTTACATAGTGGAAGTTCAATCCTTTCAGGTACAATGGCTGAATCTCTTCTATGTCCTTGCGATTTTCTTCGCAGAGAATAATATCGGTGATTCCGGCACGTTTGGCTGCCAGGATTTTTTCTCTGATTCCACCTACCGGCAATACTTTTCCACGAAGCGTAATCTCACCTGTCATAGCCAGGTTTGCCTTTACTTTCCGCTGGGTAAGTGCCGAAGCCAACGAGGTAACCATTGTGATACCAGCAGAAGGGCCGTCTTTAGGAATTGCTCCTTCTGGCACGTGTATATGAATATTCCAGTTGTCGAAAATGCCTTCAGGCAGATCGAGCAGATGGGTATGTGCTTTCAGATACTCCAGAGCCAGCATAGCTGATTCTTTCATGACATCTCCTAAGTTACCAGTCAGGGTAAGTCGTCCACCTTTTCCCTTGCTCAAGCTGGTTTCTACAAACAGGATTTCTCCTCCTACAGTAGTCCATGCAAGACCCGTTACTACACCTGCATATTCATTTCCCTGATACTTGTCGCGTGAATATTCCGGAACTCCCAGATATTGTCTGATATCGGCAGGTTTCAGTTCGTGCAGCCCTTCGAACTTATCGCTGGCAATCTCGAGAGCTATTTTGCGCATTACCTTGCTGATTTTCTTTTCCAGTTCACGTACTCCGCTTTCGCGTGTATAGTTTTCTATGATATACTCAATGGCAGGTTTGGTAAACTTTACATGTTCACGCTTTAAACCTGTAGCCTCCATTTCTTTCGGGATAAGATGGCGGCGGGCAATTTCTATTTTCTCTTCGGTGATATATCCACTTACTTCAATCAGCTCCATACGGTCGAGCAACGGAGTCGGAATCGTACCCAGATTGTTTGCCGTAGCAATGAACATGACTTTCGACAAATCGTAGTCGAGATCAATGTAATTGTCGTGGAACGAGTTATTTTGTTCCGGATCGAGAACTTCAAGCATAGCTGAAGCTGGATCTCCCTGACGGTCACTGCTTAATTTATCTATCTCATCGAGGATGATAACCGGATTTGAGGCTTCTGCCTTGATAAGACTTTTAATGATACGTCCCGGCATTGCTCCGATGTATGTTTTGCGATGTCCGCGTATTTCAGCTTCATCATGTACGCCTCCTAGCGACATACGTATGTATTTGCGCTTGAGGGCGGCAGCGATAGAGCGTCCCAACGATGTCTTACCAACTCCCGGAGGACCGTACAGACAAATGATCGGTGATTTCAGGTCACCTTTCAGCTTTAAGACTGCAAGATGTTCCAATATACGTTCTTTTACCTTTTCCAGTCCGTAATGATCTTTATTCAGAACTTTTTCCGCGTTGGGTATGTTCAGGACGTCTGTAGTATAGACCTCCCATGGCAATGCCAATAACGTTTGCAGGTAGTTGAGTTGTACGTTGTAGTCGGGCGACTGTGGATTGATGCGCTCCAGTTTCGAAACTTCGCGTTCGAAAACTTCGGCTACTTCTTTTTTCCACTTTTTTCCCTTACCTTTCTTGCGGAGTTCTTCTATCTCATCATCCTGTCCGTGTCCCAGCTCATCCTGAATATTCTTTATCTGTTGTTGCAAGAAATATTCACGCTGCTGTTTGTCAAGTTCTTCCCGTGTACGCATCTGAATATCTTGCTTCAGATTTGCCAACTTGGTTTCGCGGTTGAGCACTTGTATCAGATTGTACAAGCGGTCTTTCAGTGTATTCTGGTTGAGCAAATGAAACTTGTCTTCTATCGAAAGAGGGAAGTTTGTACAGATATAATCTACAAGAATGTGGTTCTTTGGTAAATTCTTTAAAGCGAAAGTGATATCCGGGCTTATCTGTTCTGATGCTTCGATATAATTATTGCTTAACTCGATGCAGGTGTCCATCAAAGCCTTGAATTCGTCAGAATCTGTCGGTTCCATCTGCTCTTCTATCAGGCTTACTTTTCCTCTCAGGTAGGGGCGTGTACCTGTTGCTTCATCAAGATGTACCTTGATGTTGCTTGCCTGAAGGATGACAGTTGTGTTTCCACCAGGCATTTCGAATACGCGTAATACGCGTCCGATAACAGCAACAGGATGCAAGTCTGATATTCCGGGATCTTCTACTTCTGCAACTTTTTGTGTGGCAATGATAATATGTCTTTTATCTTTCATCGCGTCATGCACAAGTTTCAGTGTAGTACGTCGGCCAGCAGTGACAGGCATGACTACGCTGGGAAACATTACCATGTTGCGTAAAGTCATGATGGGGAATTCCTTCTCCAGTTCATCTGCTGACAGATTTTCGGGAGCAGTTTCTATTTCTGTTACCATTGAAAGTTCATCATTTCCAGTTTTTATCGAACTGTCCGTTTCTATTTTCTTTCTTCTTACCATATTCGCGTTTTGTGTATTTTTAATAAGAGCATGTTTGAAAGCTCAAAAACGAGTACAAAGTTAATCATTCCACTTCGAATACGGAAGCGGATTTGTCGTAAATGCAATGTGTCAAACAAAATAAATGACACTTTTACACTGAAAAGCCATGTATTTTATTTATTTTTGACGGAAAATAAGAAATATAAGTAATATGCCTAATCCATATTTTAAGTTCAAGCAGTTCACGGTTTTTCACGATCGTTGCGCCATGAAAGTTGGTACAGACGGTGTGCTTCTCGGAGCATGGGTGCAAGTCGACACGGCAAAAAGGGTGCTTGATATAGGGACGGGAACAGGTTTGATTGCCCTGATGGTGGCCCAGCGTTCTGCTGCTTGTGTCGTAGGAACTGATATTGACGGGGAGGCTGTAGAGCAGGCAATGGAAAATGTAAATGCATCACCGTGGAAAAATCGGATCTGTATCTGCCGGAAAGATGTTATGCAGATGAATGGAGAGGAATATGGAAGTTTCGATGTAATAGTGTCTAATCCTCCCTATTTTGTGGAAGAAGTACGTTGCCCGGATGAACGACGGGATACGGCACGGCATACGGGAAACCTTACATTTGGAAATTTGTTGACTGCGGTAGAAAAGCTTTTGACGGAAGATGGAGTTTTTTCTGTGATTATTCCGGCAGATGCTGGCGATTTCTTCGTTTCCCTTGCTGCGGAGAAACATCTTTATATACAACGGAAGACGTTGGTTCATACTAAATCTGGGGCTGAGCCTAAACGTGTGTTACTGGCTTTTGGTCGGAAGATATGTGTCTATGATACAGAGCATCTGGTTGTAGAACTGGATCGTCATGTGTACAGCAAAGACTATATTGAACTGACGAAAGATTTTTATTTGAATATGTAGATGCTTTTACGCCCTATACCTGAACGGAATAGGGCGTGATCTGGTTAAAATCTTTAATTTCTTTTGGATAGCCTGCGTAATAAGTTGTGGTTTATCTGCAAAAGTTCTTTGTGCTTACGCGTAATGGCTGATGTAATCGGGCGGCTACCTATAAAATCGGTAAAATGTTGAAGCACATTAAATGCCTCTACACCCGACTTTGTTTTCTGTGGAGCTATTACTTTAAGTCCTTTTGAAATAACTTCCACCTCAAGATCTTTTCCACCCATAGCGGGATCTCCGTCGAAATGGAATACTCCTTCCTTCGTGCGATGTATGGTAATCTTTTTTTCTTTCAGTGTCTTAATGCGGCTGTTTTGGTCAATTGTCTTGTTGAACAGCTGGAAAGAAAGTGCCGGGACATCCAGAACAGTAAAAGGCTCAAGTATAGTGATATCCATCATGCCATCCGTAAGTGACGCCTGAGGAGCTATATAGGCGTTGTTACCGTATTGTGAAGCATTGGCACATGCTATTAAAAAGGCCTTATAACGTACAGTGCCCGAAGAATTTTCTATCTCGTATGTTTCTGGCCGATAGGTAAGACTTTCGTGCAAGGTATTTTCAAGATAGGTGAGTAGTCCTCTCTTTCCTGAATCGGCGAATTTAAGGCTTACGAAAGCATCGAAACCAACTCCGCAGGTGCAGAAGAAAGGGCGACTGTCTATCGTTCCGTAATCGATGGTTTTAATATAGCCTTGATTTAAGACATCAATAGCTCCGCGTGCTTCCAGAGGAATGTGCAAATGTCTTGCCAATCCGTTGCCCGATCCGCAAGGAATAATTCCCATGGCCGTGTCAGTATGTATAAGTGAGCGTCCTATTTCATTGATAGTTCCGTCTCCCCCTATAGCTACCACGATGTCTTTTTTCTCTTCGGCAGCCTGGCGGGCTATTTCGATAGCATGTCCGGCATATTCGGTTTTACGTATCGTATAATTATATAATGAGTGGTCTAGTCTTTTCTCTATCTGGTGCAAGATAAACTCTTTGCTGTGAGTGCCTGATATAGGATTGACTATAAATACTATTTCTTTTTTTGAATCCATTTTGCGGGTGGGTTGGTGTTTTAAGTAAACAAAAGTACGACTATTTTGTTTATCAGATGGTATTTTTTATGTATAAATGATGTCAGAGAAGTTTTTTTTGCTTTAACGAGCACATGAAATAATGAAAATTATTATCTTTGCACACTCTTTTTGAAATTGCCGGCATGAAGCGTCCGGTTAATATAAATAATGTAAGTCGTTCAGGGCTTACCAGCTATTAGAATATGGGATTATTACAAGACAAACTAAGTAAATTCAGAACACCTCAGATGTACATGGAGAGAGGTGTGTATCCTTACTTCCGCGAAATTGACAGTGCTCAAGACACAGAGGTAATTATGGATGGAAAAAAGGTTTTGATGTTCGGATCTAATTCTTACATGGGACTGACTCACGACCAGCGCATTATCGATGCAGCTATTGCTGCTACCCGCAAGTATGGAACCGGATGTGCCGGTTCGCGTTTGTTGAACGGAACTCTTGATATCCATGTGGAACTGGAAAAGGAGTTGGCAGAATTTGTGGGAAAAGATGAAGCGTTGTGTTTTTCTACCGGTTTCACTGTAAATGAAGGTGTTATCCCACAGCTTGCCGGACGCGGTGACTATATTATTTGTGATGACCGCGACCATGCTTCTATTGTCGACGGACGTCGCCTTTCTTTTGCGACTCAGCTGAAGTACAAACACAATGACATGGAAGCGCTGGAAAAAGAGCTTCAAAAATGTGAACCTGATGCTATCAAACTGATTGTCGTAGATAGCGTATTCTCTATGGAAGGTGATTTGGCAAATCTGCCTGAAATCGTTCGCCTGAAGAAGAAATACAATGCTACTGTATATGTAGACGAAGCTCACGGTCTTGGTGTATTCGGAAGAAACGGACGCGGTGTATGCGATCATTTTGGAGTAACTGAAGATATTGATTTGATTATGGGTACATTCTCTAAGTCATTGGCTTCTATCGGAGGTTTTGTTGCTGGTGATAAGGATGTAATCAACTGGTTGCGCCACAATGCACGTTCTTACATATTCCAGGCTAGTAATACTCCTGCTGCTACTGCTGCGGCAATGGAAGCTCTGCATATTTTCAAGACAGAGCCGGAACGTCAGGAAAACTTGTGGAAAATTACAAATTATGCATTGAAGCGTTTCCGTGAAACTGGCTTTGAAATCGGAGAAACGGAAAGCCCTATTATTCCGTTGTATGTGCGTGATACAGATAAAACCTTTGAGGTAACTAAACTTGCTTTCGATGAAGGTGTGTTTATAAATCCTGTTATTCCGCCTGCATGTGCACCTCAGGATACATTAGTGCGTTTTGCATTGATGGCTACTCATACAAAGGAACAAGTGGACTTTGCAATAGAAAAGTTAACTAAATGTTTCAAACAATTGGATATATTGAAATAACAATTATATTCGACTTTTTTAAGGACTTTTGAAAGGAGGTTTTTACTATGGGAGCTGCTGGTAATAAAAAACCGAAAGGCATGCATAAAAAACATGCTCCGGCTTATCAAGTAGAAGAGGCCATTCATGAAAATGACCTGAAAAAAGGAAAAAAGAAATAAATCGTTTTGACGGTTTGTTTTAGAAAAAGGGTTATATTTAGAGCGTCCGATGCTTTGCAGAGGAGCTCGGATATAACCCTTTTGTTATTATTATGTTTTAACTTTAATGCGATATGATACTGAATGAAAGAGACAGTCGCCATGAGCAGGTGTTACAGATTGCTCAACAGATGATGATTGCTGCACGTACTGCTCCGAAAGCGAAAGGAGTAGATATCATTGAGGTGGCAATGGTGACGGAAAGTAATATTCGTATTCTTTCGGATACGATAAAACAGATGTATGAGGAGAACGGGTTTAAGTTTTTCTTGCGTGATGCTGATAATATTCTGGAAGCTGAGTGTGTGGTACTGATTGGTACGCACGAACATCCGCATGGGATGAACTGCGGGCATTGTGGTTTCGCAACTTGTGGAGAAAGAGAAGATGGTGTTCCGTGTGCTATCAATAGTGTAGATGTAGGTATTGCAATAGGTTCGGCTTGTTCTGTTGCAGCCGATAACAGAGTAGATACTCGTGTTATGTTTTCTGCGGGACTTGCCGCACAGCAGCTTGACTGGCTGGATGGATGTACGCAAGTGTATGCTATTCCTGTAAGTGCGTCCTCTAAAAATCCTTTTTTTGACCGAAAGCCTAAAAATCCGTAATAAGTTTTGCCGCAGGAAGAGCATGCTTGCTTCCTGCGGTGATTTCTTTAAGTTAAAATAAAATTTTCTACTACAGCTGCTACACCATCTTCATCGTTCGATAGAGTAATATAGTCAGCATTTTCACGTACAACAGGTTGAGCATTTGCCATTGCGACTCCTAAACCTGCGTATTGTATCATAGAGAGATCGTTGAAGCCATCACCTACAGCGATCATCTCTTCTTTTTTCATATTTATTTCTTTCAGCAGGACAGAAAGGGAGCGTGCTTTATCGATACCTTTGGGAACCAGTTCCAAGAAATAAGGTTCGGAACGGAATACGCCCATCCGGTCTTTCAAGTGGTCGTACATTTCTTTTTCCAATACAGCCAGTCGGGTAGGATCTCCGACTATCAGACACTTGGCGATAGGATGATTTATTGCTTTAAGAAAATTGTCTACTTTCTTAATTTTCATAACATTAAGCAATGCTTCCTTTAGAACGTATTCGTCGTCTGGATGCTCTGTCAGTACGTATTCGTTCTCATAGCTGACGATAGCGAAATTATTGTCTTTGGCGCACTGGTATAAATAGGGGAGCACTTCGGGGTCCAGTAGGTTTTTATACATCATTTCACCGGTTTTCCAGTCGATGATTTCTCCTCCATTATAAGAAAGAATATATCCCTCATACTTGTCCAGTTCCAACTGGTTTGCCAATGGGGCAACTCCGTAGGTTGGTCTTCCTGATGCAAGGACTATTTTGAGTCCGCGTTTTTGTGCTTCAATCAAAGTGGTACGTGTATGTTCGGTAATGACCTTTTTAGAATTGGTCAGTGTTCCGTCAAGATCGAGTACTAAAAGTTTATATTTCATAATTTGTAAAAGGTGTTTTTTATCTGTGCAAAGATAGCATAAATCGAATTTTATTCTTATATTTCGAGATAACAAATATTAGAATCTGTAAAAAGCTTCAGCTTTTTAGTTAGGTTTTTGGAAGAGATTTTCTTGTTTAGAAGTATTGCAGTATAATAATATAAGGAGATAGGTGTTATGGATATCTTTTGGGATTTTGCTTTACGGCTTTTTGTTGCTGGTGCAATGGGAGTTTTAATAGGCTTGGAACGTGAGTATCGTGCAAAGGAAGCTGGTTATCGTACTCATTTTCTAGTAGCTTTGGGAAGTGCATTGATGATGATTGTTTCTCAATATGGATTTATGGAAGTGCTGAAAACAGATTTGATTCGTCTGGATCCGAGTCGGATTGCTGCACAGGTAGTGAGTGGAATTGGTTTTATCGGTGCTGGGACAATTATTTTGCAGAAGCAGATTGTTAGGGGGTTGACTACAGCGGCAGGTATCTGGGCGACCTCGGGAATTGGGCTTGCGGTAGGGGCTGGAATGTATGCGGTCGGGATATCGGCTACACTGTTGGTCTTGTTGGGCTTGGAGACGCTAAGCTGTTTTTTTAAAAGCATAGGCTTACGTAATATGATGATTGATTTCTCTACAGATGACAAAGAAGCTATCAAAAGAGTATCTAAAAAGTTTAATACACGAAATTATGTGGTAGTATCTTATGAGATGACAGAAGCATATACAAACGGAAAGAATGTTTATCACATAAGTATGGTAGTGAAAGCTAAAAGGATGAATGAGGAAGGGTTGTTGCTGATGTTTTTACAGGATTTTCCGGATATAACAGTTACTCGGATTATCTGATTGGTAGGCCGTTCATAAAAAAACAACAGGTTGTATCTATATATAAAAAAAAGATGCAACCTGTTGTTTTTATGAACCCAAATTGAATTTTAACCGATGAATACATTAACGGTCAGAAATATGCGATCGCCTTCCTGATTCATGTCAAAATCAATTTTATCTTCTCTTGCCAACCAGCCTATGGCTGCATTCAACTCTCTGTCCGACAAGCCGGAAATTTCTTTTAATTGTTCATATTCCCAGTGATTATTGTCCTTTAATATGTTCCAAACAATGCCTGCGTTTTCGCCAATTTGCGTTTTGTTCATGTGGTTGTGATTTAAATGGTTTATATTAGGTTTTCAAAATGGTCTGTAGCAAAAATAAGCTAATTCCGAGAATATCGTATGTTTTTTTGATGAATTGTTTTCAAAATGTTCGGCTTTTAACTTTAATTGTGCTCTGAATGTTTTTTGCTTCTGTAGAGTGGTATTTTTTGTTTGATTAATCGGATTTTCTATTTTTTTTCTGTTAACTTTGCAAAACGTAAAAAAGAAAGATAAAAATTATGAGGAGGAATAAGGTAAATTGGGTGGTCCCTAAAGGGGCGGAATTGACCGAGTTGGACAAAAAAGTGCTTTATTATCAGAATAAAGGCCATGAGGTTCCTACCCGCAAATTGATTAAAACTCCTGAACAGATAGAAGGTATTCGCAGGAGCGGTATGCTGAATACGGCAGTATTGGATAAAGTGGCAGAGGTGATTCGTGAAGGAATGAGTACCGCCGAAATCGATAAGATAGTATATGATTATACTGTAAGCCATGGAGGAATACCTGCTCCTCTGAACTATGAAGGATTCCCGAAAAGTGTGTGTACTTCTGTAAATGAAGTCGTATGTCACGGTATACCTTCGGAAGAAGAGATTTTGGAAGAAGGGGATATTGTCAATGTAGATGTTACTACTATTTTAAACGGATATTACGCAGATGCATCTCGCATGTTTATTATAGGTAAGACTACTCCGGAGAAAGAAAAACTAGTTCGTGTTGCTAAAGAGTGTTTGGAAATAGGCATAAATGCTGCGCAACCTTTTTCTTTTGTCGGAGATATTGGAAATGCAATAGAAAAACATGCTAAAAAGAACGGATTTTCTGTAGTTCGCGATTTGTGTGGACATGGAACTGGTGTTGAGTTTCATGAAGAGCCGGATGTATTGCATTATGGAAGAAAAGGAACAGGTATGTTGCTGGTTCCAGGTATGGTTTTCACTATCGAACCTATGATTAATATGGGTACATGGGAAGTTTTTATAGATGAAGAAGACGGATGGACGGTAGTGACTGAAGATGAATTGCCTTCTGCGCAGTGGGAACATACGTTTGTTATGACCGACAATGGTCTGGAAATATTGACATATTAATAATGAATATATATTATGGATACTATTATATTAGGTATAGAGTCTTCTTGTGATGATACTTCGGCTGCTGTCATAAAAAATGGCGTTTTGTTGTCGAGTGTTATAGCGAGTCAGGCTGTACATGAATCTTATGGAGGAGTAGTTCCTGAACTTGCTTCCCGTGCCCATCAGCAAAATATTGTGCCGGTAGTGCATGAAGCTTTAAAGCGTGCTGGTGTAACAAAGGAGCAGCTTAGTGCTATTGCTTTTACTCGTGGTCCAGGATTGATGGGGTCTTTGCTGGTAGGTGTGTCGTTCGCAAAAGGTTTGGCGCGCTCTTTAAATATTCCGATGATTGATGTTAATCATCTGCAAGGACATGTGTTAGCTCATTTCATTAAAGAATCAGAAGAAGATGCTGATCAACCCAAATTCCCTTTTATTTGCTTATTGGTTTCCGGTGGAAATTCGCAGATTATCCGTGTGAATGCGTACAACGATATGCAGGTTTTGGGGCAGACTATTGATGATGCTGCGGGTGAAGCAATTGATAAATGCTCTAAAGTAATGGGATTGGGGTATCCGGGTGGTCCTATTATTGATAAGCTGGCGCGACAGGGAAATCCTCTTGCATATACTTTTAGCAAACCTCATATTCCAGGGTATGATTACAGCTTTAGCGGATTGAAAACATCATTCCTTTATTCATTACGCGATTGGTTAAAAGAGGATCCTGATTTTATAGAGCATCATAAAACAGATTTGGCTGCTTCGCTGGAAAAAACGATTGTAGATATCCTTATGGATAAACTGCGTAAAGTGGTAAAAGATACAGGTATAAATGAAGTGGCTGTGGCGGGAGGAGTATCAGCAAACAACGGTTTGCGTAATGCTTACCGCGAGCATGCGGCAAAATATGGATGGAAGATATATATTCCTAAGTTTGGTTATACGACAGACAATGCTGCTATGATTGCCATTACTGGATATTATAAGTTTTTGGACAAGGATTTTTGCACAATAGACAAACCCGCATATTCACGGGTTACAATTAAGTAACATTAATCAAAGAAATTATTATGTCAGTAGAAACTAAAACACTAAGCAAGGAAATTAGTGAAATATTTTGGCGGGAAGGTTTTACATTGGCTACAGCAGAAAGTTGTACCGCAGGAAATGTAGCTGCAATAATAACAGCTATTCCTGGAAGTTCTCGTTTTTATAAAGGGGGAATTGTTGCTTATGACAATAAAGTAAAGCAGGATTTACTTCATGTAAAAGCCGAAACTTTGGAACAATGTGGAGCTGTAAGTGAAGAAACTGTTGTAGAAATGGTAAAAGGCGCAATGCAGACACTTGAGGTTGATTACGCAATGGCTACATCAGGTATAGCTGGTCCGGCAGGAGGAACCCTAGAAAAACCGGTCGGTACAATCTGGATTGCTGCAGGTAATAGCGAAAAAGTAATTACTGCAAAGTTGACAGAGGACGAGGGAAGAGAGAAAAATATACAGGCTGCAACTAAAAAAGCCCTGCAATTATTGCTTGAACTCTGCCAAAATCAAGAAAATGAGTGATAAAACGATAATTAGTTACAGAAAAGCTTGTGTATATAAAATAAAATCACTTATTTTGCACTCCGTTTGAGAGAAATAGGAATAAAACTATAAAAACTAGATAGAAATGTCGAAAATTTGTCAAATTACCGGAAAAAAAGCCATGATTGGCAACAATGTTTCACACTCAAAGAGAAGAACTAAAAGAACTTTCGATGTGAACTTGTTTACTAAGAAATTCTACTATGTAGAACAGGATTGCTGGATTAGCCTGAATATCTGTGCTAACGGCTTGCGAGTTATTAACAAAAAAGGCCTGGACGCTGCGCTGAATGAAGCTGTTGCTAAAGGTTACTGTGATTGGAAAACTATCAAAATTATTGGTTAATTAAAAGGAGAGAAAGACTATGGCTAAGAAAGCTAAGGGTAATAGAGTACAGGTAATCCTTGAATGCACAGAAATGAAGGATAGCGGTATGCCGGGAACTTCTCGTTATATTACTACAAAAAACAGAAAAAATACCGCTGAAAGATTGGAATTGAAAAAGTACAATCCTATTTTGAAAAGAGTAACAGTACATAAAGAAATTAAATAATAAGAAACCATGGCAAAGAAAACAGTCGCAACCCTTCAGACAGGTAAAGAAGGACGTTCTTATACTAAGGTTATCAAAATGGTTAAGTCACCTAAGACTGGTGCTTATGTTTTTGATGAACAAATGGTTCCTAACGAAAAAGTTCAGGACTTCTTTAAGAAATAATATTATTTTCTGATAGATAAAAAAGTTCCTTTTGTCGGAAGACAAAGGGAACTTTTTTTATTGTTTCTATTCTCTTGTGAGGATGGATAATATGCTTTACAGGATCTGGTGTCGTAAATAATGATATAATATTTATTTGTGAGTGAACAAGAATAGTTATATCTTTGTATCATAAATAGATAATAAACATAAGCCGTATGGGATTTTTTAGTTTTTTTTCGAAGGAAAAGAAGGAAACTTTGGACAAAGGTTTATCCAAAACAAAAGAAAGTGTTTTTGGTAAGATAGCTCGTGCTGTTGCCGGAAAGTCTAAAGTGGACGATGAAGTGTTGGATAATCTGGAAGAGGTTCTGATAACTTCTGATGTTGGAGTGGAAACAACGCTGAAGATTATTAAACGCATCGAAAAAAGAGTTGCTCAAGATAAATATGTAAATACGCAAGAGCTTAATAATATTTTGCGTGAAGAAATTGCTGCTCTGCTTACTGAAAACAATACGGTCGATTCAGAAGAATTTACTGTTCCCGAAGGGAAAAAGCCTTACGTGATAATGGTAGTCGGAGTGAATGGAGTAGGAAAGACTACCACCATCGGTAAACTGGCTTATCAGTTTAAAAAAGCAGGGAAGTCTGTTTATCTGGGTGCTGCCGATACTTTCCGTGCTGCTGCCGTAGAACAGTTGGTGATTTGGGGAGAGCGTGTAGGAGTTCCTGTTATTAAACAAAAAATGGGATCTGATCCTGCTTCTGTCGCTTTTGATACTTTAAGCTCTGCTGTTGCCAATAATGCCGATGTGGTTATTATTGATACAGCCGGACGTTTGCATAATAAAATAGGCCTGATGAACGAGCTGACTAAGATTAAAAATGTAATGCAGAAAGTTGTTCCAGATGCTCCGCATGAAATATTGTTGGTGCTGGATGGTTCTACAGGACAGAATGCTTTTGAACAAGCCAAGCAGTTTACACTGGCAACAGAGGTGAATGCAATGGCGATAACAAAGCTTGACGGTACAGCGAAGGGAGGAGTTGTAATTGGTATCTCTGATCAGTTTAAGATACCTGTTAAATATATTGGTTTGGGCGAAGGTATAGAAGATTTACAGATCTTCCGTCGTCGAGAATTTGTTGATTCATTGTTTGGTACAGCTAACAAATGAGAAAAAATACAATAGACATTATTACGCTAGGGTGCTCCAAGAATCTTGTTGATTCGGAGAAGCTGATGAAACAGCTTGAAGCCAATGGATATAAAGTTACTCATGACAGTGAAAATCCTCAAGGGGAAATTGCAGTCATAAATACGTGCGGATTCATAGGTGATGCTAAGGAGGAGTCAATAAATATGATTCTTGAGTTCTGCCAGGCTAAGGAAGAAGGACGTTTGAAGAAGCTTTATGTGATGGGATGTCTTTCGGAGCGGTACTTGAAAGAACTGCAGGTAGAAATTCCTCAAGTAGATAAATTCTATGGTAAGTTTAACTGGAATGAACTATTGGCAGATTTAGGTAAGACATATCATTCAGATTTTGCTATAGAGCGTCATCTGACAACACCTAAGCATTATGCCTATTTGAAAATATCAGAAGGCTGTGACCGTAAATGTTCATATTGTGCGATTCCTATTATAACAGGAAAGCATGTATCCCGTCCTATGGAGGAAATATTGGACGAGGTACGTTTGCTCGTTTCAGAGGGCGTAAAAGAGTTTCAGGTTATCGCTCAGGAATTAACTTACTATGGCGTTGATCTGTATAAAAAGCAAATGCTTCCGGAGCTCATAGAACGTATGGCTGAAATTCCAGGTGTGAAATGGATACGTTTGCATTATGCTTATCCTGCACATTTCCCAAAAGAACTGTTCCGTGTGATGCGTGAACATGATAATGTGTGCAAATACATGGATATTGCCTTACAGCATATCAGTGATAATATGTTGTCGAAGATGCGTCGTCATGTAACAAAAGAGGAAACATATCAGTTGATAGAGGAGTTTCGTAAAGAGGCTCCGGGAATTCATCTGCGCACAACGTTGATGGTAGGCCATCCAGGAGAAACAGATCAGGATTTTGAGGAGCTTAAAGAGTTTGTCCGTAAAGCGCGTTTTGATCGTATGGGAGCATTTGCCTATTCGGAAGAAGAAGGAACTTATTCTGCAAAACATTATAAAGATGATATTCCACAAGACGTGAAACAGAAGCGTCTGGATGAACTGATGGAAATACAGCAGGAAATATCAAATGAATTGAGCCATAATAAAATTGGAAAGGAATTTAAAGTAATCATTGATCGCAAGGAAGGTGATTATTACATTGGCCGTACAGAGTTTGATTCGCCTGAAGTGGATCCGGAAGTCTTGATCAAAGATGAAGGCAGAATGCTTCGTACAGGATCATTCCATCAGGTGAAGGTTTATGATGCAGACGATTTTGATTTATATGCAACGTTAGTATAGTTTTTAAATAATTAAGCGGAAGACATGAACAATAAAGAGTTGATAGGCGAATTGTCACGCCGCTTGGGATATACCAACAAGGATGCGGCACGGTTGCTGACATCAGTTACCGGAATAATGGGTGAAGAGTTACAAGAAGGAAAAGTAATCGCTATTCAGGACTTTGGAACATTTGAAGTCAAGAAGAAAATGGAGCGAATTACTGTAAATCCTGTTACTAAACAACGCTTCCTTGTTCCTCCTAAATTGATTTTGAATTTCAGACCTAGTAATCTCTGGAAAGAACGATTAAAGAAAATCTCCGATAATGAGTGATAAATTCACACAGCAGGACTTGGCTGATTTGCTAGCGCAACGCCATGAAATGAATCCGGCAGATGCAGAAGCATTTGTAAGGACTCTTTTTGCTCTTGTCGAAGAATCTGTAATATCTGATAAATATGTAAAGATTAAGGGACTGGGGACTTTTAAGCTGATAGAGGTTGATGCCCGTGAAAGTATCGACATAAATACGGGGGAGAGGATTGAAATACGAGAACACTCACGTATTTCGTTTACTCCAGATTCAACGATGAGGGAGACCGTAAACAAGCCTTTTAGTCATTTTGAAACAGTTTTGCTTAATGAAAATACTCATTTTGATGATTTAGAGGAAACTTCTGAGTTGGAAGATGATACTGAAGGGCAAGAGGAAGAAACTGTTGAAACAGCTTTTGTAGAAGCTGAAGAAGCATCTCATTCTTGTTTAGAGGGTAGTACACAAACATCTCCCGAAGTAACAGTGGAAGCTGTTGCTGTAGAAGAAAAATCTGATAAGCAGGAAGATGTTTCGGAAAATGTTATGCAAATGCCTCAAAATGAACTTCCGGAGATTAAGGAGGAACCTGTTCGAAAGAATATATTTCGTTTACCATGGTGCATGTTGGCTACAGTTTTGTTGGCTGGAGTTATTTTAGGAGGTATTGTCGTATGGAGTATGTTTTCAGGAAGAAGGTATATTCCTGAATCTGTAGTTGGGATTCTTATGGAGAAGCAGGCCTCTGGCTTGAAGCAAGATACTATTGTTCGTAAACCAATCCAGAAGGATTCGGTAATTCAAACTCAGCAGATTCCGCATGCGAAGGAAGACACTGTGCGTGAATCTGTAGCAATGAGTCCGACACCAGAAAAAACAATCACTCCAGTTGTGAAACGGGAAACCTTGGCAGATACGGTTGAGTATGCTATTACAGGTACAAAAACCACTTATACCATCAGACCGGGAGAAAGTCTGGTGCGTGTCGCATTCAAATTTTATGGAAATAAAAAATTATGGCCTTATTTGGTACAACATAATAAAGATATAATTAAAAATGCAGATGTGGTTCCTGTTGGAACTACGATTAAAATACCGGAATTGTCACCTAAGGCTGATAAGAAATAACGGCATACGTTTCGATATTATTTAAATATCTTTAATCCAATAAGACTTAAACGATAGAAGCAACTAGTTTTTTTAATAAAAATTAGTTGCTTCTGTTAATATAATGCCGTACTTTTGGCTTCGATAAAAAAAGGTCAGTTGACCGGTAGTTAAAATGTATATTTGAAAACATAAAAATAAAGAAATTATGGCTGAAGCTATTGACATTCGTGAATTAAACGAGCGCATTGAACGCCAGAGTGCATTCGTGACCAACCTGATGGCTGGTATGGATCAGGTGATTGTTGGTCAAAAACATTTGGTTGAATCATTATTAATCGGTTTATTGGCCGACGGACATATTTTGCTGGAAGGTGTTCCTGGATTGGCAAAAACATTGGCAATCAAAACACTGGCATCGTTAATCGACTCTAAATACAGTCGTATTCAGTTTACCCCAGACTTGCTTCCTGCCGATGTGTTGGGTACAATGATATACAGCCAGCGAGATGAGCAGTTCGTTACAAACAAAGGTCCTATTTTTGCAAATTTTGTTCTTGCTGATGAAATTAACCGTGCTCCTGCGAAAGTACAGAGTGCTTTGCTGGAAGCTATGCAGGAACGTCAGGTTACATTAAGTAAAGAAACTTTCCGCTTGCCTGAACCATTTTTGGTAATGGCAACTCAAAACCCTATCGAACAAGAAGGTACTTATCCATTGCCTGAAGCACAGGTGGACCGTTTCATGTTGAAGGTAATCATTGACTATCCGAAGCTGGAAGAAGAAAAGAAGATTATTCGCCAGAATATATCAGGTGATAAAATTAAGATTTCTCCAATTTTGAAGGCAGAAGATATCATGGAAGCTCGTAAGGTTGTTCATCAGGTTTATCTGGATGAAAAGATTGAGCAGTATATTGCAGACATTGTATTTGCTACTCGTTATCCAGAGAAATATGATTTGAAGGATCTGAAAGGTCTGATAGGTTTCGGAGGATCTCCTCGTGCATCTATTAATCTGGCACTGGCCGCACGAAGCTATGCTTTCATCAAACGTCGTGGATATGTGATTCCGGAAGATGTTCGTGCTGTTGCTCATGACGTGCTTCGTCATCGTATTGGCTTGACTTATGAAGCCGAAGCTACAAATGTTACTTCTGATGAGATTGTAAGCAAGATCTTGAATAAAGTAGAAGTGCCCTAATCATTTATCGGAACGATAAAGAATACTTTGCCTGAGCAATTTGGATTCAGATTGCTCAGGTTGGAGAAGAAAGCATATCATTAAGTAAATGATATGTAATATTTGGTGTATTTTGCTTTGGAAATACAAAGCGTAATCCGAAAATAGAATGGAAACAAGTGAACTATTAAAACGCGTTCGTCAGATAGAAATCAAGACACGAGGGCTTTCCAGCAATATTTTTGCCGGCCAGTATCACTCGGCTTTTAAGGGCAGGGGAATGGCCTTTTCCGAGGTACGTGAATATCAGTATGGCGATGATGTACGCGATATAGACTGGAATGTAACCGCTCGCTTTGACAAGCCATTCGTAAAGGTTTTCGAGGAAGAACGTGAACTGACTGTCATGTTGCTGGTCGATGTTTCGAACAGTTTGGATTTTGGTACAGTGAAGCAGCTGAAGAAAAATATGGTTGCGGAAATTGCGGCTACCCTGGCTTTCTCGGCTATCCAGAATAATGATAAGATTGGTGTAATTTTCTTTTCAGACCGTATCGAGAAATTTATTCCTCCGAAAAAAGGACGTAAACACATTTTGTATATTATTCGTGAATTGCTGGACTTTAAGCCGGAGAGTGCACGTACAAATATTCAGTGTGCCATTGAGTATCTGACAAACGTTTTGAAGAAACGTTGTACGGCGTTCATGTTGAGCGACTTTATAGATGAACGTGATTTTCAGAATGCATTGACTATTGCCAACAGAAAACATGACGTAGTAGCTCTGCAGGTATACGACCGTCGTCTGGAAGAGCTACCGGATGTAGGTCTTATGAAAGTAAGAGATGCTGAAACTGCCCACGAGCAATGGATTGATACCTCATCAAAATCTTTACGGAAAACTCATCACGAATGGTGGAAATCTCGTCAGCAAAAGCTTCATGAGATATTCACTCATAGCAATGTGGATGCTGTATCAGTACGTACTGACCAGGATTATGTGAAAGCATTGCTTAATTTATTTGCGAAACGAAACTAAAATAATTATGAAATACAATAGTAGCAAGAGATATGTGAAGGCATTATGGTGTGCGTTGCTTTTGTTTATTGCAGCTCCAGCTGTAAAAGCACAAGTTACGGTAGAAGCTACCATCGACTCTTTACAGCTTCTTATCGGCGAGCAAGCAAAAATAAAACTTCAGGTAAGCATGGATGCTAATCAGAAGTTGCGTTTGCCGTTACTTCGTGATACATTGGTTACAGGTGTTGAAATTCTGGATGTTGCAAGGCCTGATACTCAGCTGCTGAATAATGATAAGCGCTGGCTGATCTCACAAGAGTATACGATTACTTCATTTGACTCTGCATTGTATTATCTTCCTCCTTTTGAGGTTCTGGTAAACGATCAGGCATACCGCTCGAAAGCTTTGGCGTTGAAAGTTTATTCGACTCCGGTAGATACTTTACATCCGGATCAGTTCTTTGGACCAAAAGATATTCGGGAAGTGCCTATAACTTGGAATGATCTTGCTCCGTTGGTTTATTCAGCACTTGCTATGCTGATATTGGGTGCGGCAGCTGTATTCTTTATCATTCGTTACCGCGATAACAAGCCTATTATCAAGATTATTAAAATTGAACCTAAATTACCTCCTCATCAAGCTGCCATGAAGAAGATTGAGGAGATTAAGGCTGACAAACAAGTGCGACGTGAAGATCCGAAACTGTATTATACGGAGTTGACCGAGGTACTTCGTACATATATAAAAGATCGCTTTGGATTCAATGCGCTGGAAATGACATCTTCGGAAATCATTGAACATTTGTTGGAAGTAAAAGATCAACAGTCAATCAGTGACTTGAAGACTCTGTTTATGACGGCTGATCTTGTAAAATTTGCTAAGCATGCACCTATGATGAATGAAAATGACATGAATCTGGTGAATGCCGTTGATTTTATTAATCAAACCAAAGTGGAAGAAGATCCGAATGTGAAGAAAGAACCAACAGAAATCAGGGTAGAAGAGAAGCGTTCAAAACAAGGTAGAATTGCGCTTCTATGCAGTATTTCAGTGGTAAGTATTGGTGCTGTAGTTTGCCTGTATTTGGTTATTTGCCACATAATCGACCTCTTTTTTTAACGTTTAACTTGTGTAAGAACTATGATTTTTGCAAATCTGGAATATCTGTTTTTGTTACTTCTGCTGATACCATATATCGTATGGTACTTCATGCGTAGAAAGAAAACAGAGCCTACTATGCAGGTATCTTCTACCCGCATGTATATGAATGCGCCGAAGAGCTGGAAGATTTATCTTCTTCATGCCCCTTTTGTTTTGAGAATTGTAGCCTTTGTCATGATTGTATTAGTGTTGGCGCGTCCTCAGACAACTGATAACTGGCAAAATACAGAAATAGAAGGTATCGATATCATGCTGGCAGTGGACGTATCAACCAGTATGCTTGCTGAAGATTTGAAACCCAACCGTTTGGAGGCTGCTAAACAAGTAGCTGCTGAATTTATAAATGGACGTCCAAATGATAACATCGGTCTGACTGTCTTTGCTGGAGAAGCATTTACCCAATGTCCGCTTACGGTAGATCATGGGGTATTATTGAATTTATTTAATAGTATCAAAGGTGATATCGCTCAGCGTGGAATGATAGAAGATGGTACTGCTATCGGTATGGGACTTGCCAATGCAATTAGCCGACTGAAAGACAGTAAGGCTAAATCGAAAGTCATCATTTTGCTGACAGATGGTAGTAATAACCGCGGAGATATTTCTCCACTGACTGCGGCTGAAATAGCTAAACAGTTTGGTATCCGTGTTTATACTATCGGAGTGGGTACGAACGGAACAGCTCCTTATCCAATGCAGACCTATGCAGGAGTTCAGTATGTCAATGTTCCAGTAGAGATTGACGAACAAACACTGACCCAAATTGCCGGAACAACAAACGGAAATTATTTCCGTGCTACCAGCAATTCAAAACTGGAGGAAGTCTACAGAGAAATAGATAAGCTGGAAAAAACAAAACTGAACGTCAAGGAATTCAGTAAGCGGGAAGAAGCTTATGCTACTTTTGCTTTGATTGCTTTCTTCTGTATTTTATTGGAAATTTTGCTGCGTAATACAGTATTAAAGAAAATACCTTAAATTCAAGAATAATTATGTTTCGATTTGGAGAACCTGTTTATTTATATCTACTTATCATATTGCCGATATTGGTAGGGCTATATCTCTATTCCAATTATCGCCGACGTAAAAAGATTGCCCAATATGGTGATCCGGAGTTGTTGGCGCATCTTATGCCTGATGTATCGAAATACCGTCCGGATGTAAAGTTCTGGCTTGTTTTTGCTGCACTGGCTATGGTTATTTTTATGCTGGCCCGTCCTCAGTTCGGATCAAAAATGGAAACTGTAAAACGTCAGGGAGTTGAAACTGTTGTAGCACTCGATATATCCAACTCTATGCTGGCTCAGGATCTTACTCCCAGCCGTCTGGAAAAATCGAAGAAATTAATTTCCCGTTTGGTGGAAACTTTCAATAATGATAAAGTTGCCATGATTGTGTTTGCGGGAGAGGCTTTTACCCAGTTGCCTATCACAAGCGATTATATTTCTGCCAAAATGTTTTTGGAAACCATTAATCCTTCACTTATCTCAACACAAGGAACTGATATCGCCGGAGCCATTAATCTGGCTATGAAAAGTTTTACTCCAAATGAAGGAGTCGGTCGTGCCATTGTACTTATAACTGATGGAGAAAACCATGAAGGTGGAGCTGTCGAAGCAGCGCAGGAAGCTGCCAAGAAAGGTGTTCGCGTATTTGTGTTGGGAGTTGGTTCTCCTGATGGAGCGCCCATTCCGGCAGAAGGAACGAATGAGTTCCGTAGAGATAAGGATGGCAATGTTATCGTAACCCGCTTGAATGAACAGATGTGTCAGGAGATAGCAAAAGCAGGTAATGGCATCTATGTTCGGGTAGATAATACAAATAATGCAGAACGGGCATTGAATGCAGAAATAAGCAAATTGGCTAAGGCTGATGTGGAGACTCAGGTCTTTACAGAGTTTGATGAGCAGTTCCAGGTACTGGCATGGCTCGCCTTGATTTTGCTTGCAGCAGATTTAATGTTGCTGGAGCGTAAGAATCCACTATTCAAGAATATAAAACTCTTTAAACAGAATTGATTTTATGTTGCGGAAAAAATATATGCTGCTGGGACTCATGTTTGTTTCTGTTGCAGTTTACGGACAGAAAACAGAACGTGACTATTTGCGCAGTGGAAATAAGCTATATAAAGACAGCACTTTTGTAAAAGCGGAAGTCGATTATCGTAAAGCACTGGAGCTTGAACCGAAGTCTACGGATGCGATGTACAATCTGGGAAATGCTCTCTTGATGCAGCAGAAGGCAAAGGAAGCTATGGAACAGTTTGAAGCAGCATCGCGTGTAGAGAAAGACAAAGCTAAACTGGCGCAGATTTATCATAATATGGGAGTGATTCTGCAATCTTCGAAGCAGTTGCCTCAATGTATCGAAGCATATAAACAGGCTCTGAGGAATAATCCGAAAGATGATGAAACCCGATATAATCTGGCACTTGCTCAAAAGCAGCTGAAAGACCAGCAACAGCAGCAAGATCAGAATCAGGAAAAGGATCAGAAGCAAGATCAGAAAAAAGACGAACAACAACAGAATAAAGACCAGCAGGAACAAGATAAGAAAGACCAACAGCAGAACAACCAGCAACAGCAGCAGAATGAAAACCAAATGTCGAAAGAAAATGCGGAACAACTGTTGAAAGCTGCCATGCAGGACGAAAGGAACGTACAGGACAAGGTGAAGAAAGCTGTTCAGGTTCAAGGACGTAAATTGGAAAAAGACTGGTAATTTTAGGTGAATAATTATATAAACGAAATAAGGAAATGATGAGGAAATTTACTTTCTTTCTACTGTTGATTCTTACTACAGTATATGCATGGGCAGATAAAAAAGCGACTTTGACGGTTGAAGCTCCCGATGTGGTAGTAAGCGGGGATCAATTTCGCTTGACATTTACGGTCAACACACAAAAAGTGAAGGATTTTCGCGCTCCTTCTATAACAAAAGGATTTGATGTGCTGATGGGACCGAGCCGTTCTCAGCAGAGTAGTACGCAAATTATTAATGGCAAGGTATCTTCAAGCAGTTCTATTACGTATACTTACATATTGATGGCAGGTGATGCGGGAACTTACACTATACCGGCAGCCAGTATCGAAGCTGAAGGTGAGAAGATATTTTCTAATGCCATAACTATAAAGGTCCTTCCTCCCGATCAGTCGGCTGGAAATGCTAAAAGCAGCCAGGGAAGTTCTTCTCAGAGTGCAAGTCAAGTTGCGAGCGGACGTATAACTAACAATGATTTGTTTATTACAGCAACTGCCAGCAAGACCACTGTACACGAACAGGAAGCTATCTTGCTGACTTATAAAGTATATACGCTTGTAAATCTTCGTCAGCTGTTTGGTAAAATGCCGGACTTGAAAGGGTTTCATACGCAAGAAATAGAATTGCCTCAGCAAAAGACTTTCTCATTGGAGCACTATAAAGGACGTAACTATAACACGACAGTCTGGAGTCAGTATATATTGTTCCCACAGCAGACAGGTAAGCTGGAGATACCTTCAATAACTTTTGAAGGAGTTGTAGCAGTACAGACAATTTCAGATGATCCGTTTGATGCTTTCTTCAACGGAGGTGGTTATCGGGAAGTGAAGAAGAAAATTGTAACTCCTAAACTGACTATAAACGTGCAGCCTCTTCCGGCAAAGCCTGAAAACTTCTCAGGAGGTGTAGGTGAATTTACTCTTTCGTCTTCTATCAATGCAAAAGATGTAAAGACGAATGATGCTGTTACTATTAAACTGACTATCAACGGATCAGGAAATATGAAACTGATAAGTACTCCGGAAGTAAAATTCCCTGAAGACTTTGAAGTTTACGATCCTAAGGTAACAAATAATTTCGATGTATCACGAAGCGGGCTTACCGGCAGTCAGACAATAGAATATCTGGCCATTCCGCGTCATGCTGGAAACTTTACGATTCCACCTGTTGAGTTTACATATTTCGATTTAAAGACAAATTCGTATAAAACGCTGAAAACTGAGGCTTACAATATTAATGTAGCAAAAGGTAAAGGAAATGCCGATCAGGTAATTGCAGACTTTACGAACAAGGAAAATGTAAAGGTATTGGGTCAAGATATCCGATTTATAAAGTTGGGCGATACGAAGCTTATGCCAAAGGGTGATGTCTTCTTCGGAACAATCAGTTACTATTTATGGTATATCATACCATTTGTTTTGTTCGTGGGACTGGTGGTATTTTTCCGTAAGCAGGCGGCCGAAAATGCAAATGTGGCTAAAGTAAAGACCAAGAAAGCAAACAAAGTAGCAACCAAGAGAATGAAGCTTGCCGGAAAACTATTGGCAGAAAATCGTAAAAATGAGTTCTATGATGAAGTATTGAAAGCTTTGTGGGGATATATCAGTGACAAGCTGAGTATTCCGGTTTCACAACTTTCGAAAGATAATATAGAAGCCGAGCTGGCGAAATACGGAGTTGCTGATGATGTAATAAAAGACTTTATCAATGCCTTGAATGAATGTGAATTTGCTCGTTATGCTCCGGGAGATGAAAACGAAGCAATGGATAAAGTTTATACTACATCGGTAGAAGCTATCAGTAAAATGGAGAATAGTATCAAACATTAACAACAGACCGAACAACAAAAATTGATATGAAAAGACTATCTATAATAATAGCATTCCTGGTCGGACTCTTTCAGTTTGCTTCTGCCTCTGTTACAAAGGCTGAAGCAGACAAAGATTATCAGGAAAATAAGTTTGCGGATGCGATAGAAAAATATGAAGCTATTTTGGCTTCAGAAGGTGAGTCGGCTGATATTTATTATAATTTGGGAAACAGTTATTATAAGAATAAAAATATCGCTAAGGCCGTATTAAACTATGAACGTGCGCTACTGATGAATCCAGGAGATGCCGATATTCGTTTCAATCTGGAAATGGCAAGAAGTAAAACAGTTGATCAGGTTACTCCTACAAGTGAAGTTTTTATTGTGACATGGGTAAAATCGCTGACTAACTGCATGAGTGAAAGCGGATGGGGGGTAACTGCTATCATAGCGTTTCTTCTCCTTTTGGCTGGATTGGCACTGTATATATTTGGTAATAGAATTGCATTCAAGAAGATAGGTTTCATTGCAGCTATCATATTTTTAGTCGTAGCTGTATGTGCAAACTTCTTCGCAAGCGAACAGAAAGACGAATTGCTGAACCGTACAGGAGCTATCGTTATGTCGCCAAGCATTACAGTTAAAAGTACTCCGAACGAAAGTGGAACAGACCTGTTTGTACTGCATGAAGGTACTAAGGTATATATAGAAGACAATTCCATGAAAGGATGGAAAGAAATCCGTCTGGAAGATGGGAAAAAAGGATGGCTTCCTGTTTCGGCAATAGAAGTTATCTGATTATTTTCCTGTAATAACAGATATTTATGATTGATATACAGCAACTGATTGAAGCAGATAAAGAATTGTTATTAACTCTGAACGGAAGTTCTTCCTTGTTCTGGGACGGATTTATGTGGACTGTTTCCGGAACAAAGATATGGATTCCGGTTGGTGCTATGTTGCTGTATATCATATTCAAGAATACCAAATTTACTCAAGGGTTGCTTATACTCGTGATGCTGGTTTTGACTGTAACGCTTGCCGATCAGTTCTCTTCAGGGCTTTGCAAACCCTTGTTTATGCGTTTCCGTCCGGCTCAGGATCCGGAAATAATGTATATGGTGAATGTCGTGAATGGCTACAGGGGAGGAGCATATGGATTTATATCAAGCCATGCTGCCAATACATTTGCTGTAGCTACCTTTGTAGCTTTGCTCATACGTAATTGCTGGATGACTGTCATTATGTATATATGGGCACTGATACCATCTTTTTCACGTATATATTTAGGAGTACATTATCCGGGAGATATTATTTGTGGTGCTGTTGCAGGATGTGTAATATCTTCATTGGTTTACTGGCTGTATGCATTTATCGAGAAAAAATATTTCGATCAGGCCCAATATGTTTCTGGACAATATACTATCACAGGTTTTGAGATAACTGATATCAAAGTGTTTCATACCGTTCTGTTATTGACTTATTTCTATGCAGTAGTGGCTGCATTAGTTGTTTGCAAATCCTTTTATTTCTGAGCAAAATAATTGTAGGTATAGCAAAAAAGTTAAATTTTTGTTTGCTTATTCATTTTCTTTCATTACATTTATATCGTGAATTAACAAAAGATTTTGTCTAACACTTTAAATTTTGATTACTATGAACAGAACGATAACATTCAATGAACTTCGTAAAATTAAGGATTCATTACCCAGCGGAAGCATGCATCGCATTGCCGATGAATTAAACTTGAGTGTAGAAACCGTACGTAACTTCTTCGGTGGACATAATTTTAAGGATGGCAAAAGCGTAGGTATCCATCTGGAACCCGGTCCAGACGGTGGGTTGGTGATGTTGGACGATACGACCGTGCTTGATAAAGCAATAGCAATTCTGAAAGAGCAAACAGCCTAAAGCTGACAATAAGTGCAAAATCCTAATCGGTATGTATTTTACTGATTAGGATTTTTTGTTAAGTATGATTCTGTGTGAAACCTTTTAAAACTTTAGTCTATGGAAGATAAACTCATTACATTATCCATTCTTACCTATTCGAAAGCACAAATCCTGAAATCTGTACTCGAAAGTGAAGGTATAGAATCGTACATTCATAATGTGAATCTCATCCAGCCGGTAATTTCATCGGGAGTAAGAGTACGTATTAAGGAAAGTGATTTGCCTCGTGCCTTGAAAATTATAGAAAGTTCTTCGTGGCTGTCTTCTGAGATTCTGGAAGAGAAATCTGCTGACTCCGACTCTGAAAAAGTTCCTAAAGTGCTGATTCCTGTTGATTTTTCAGCTTATTCTCTTAAAGCATGTGATTTTGGCTTCAATGTAGCTTCGCGTATGCATGCAGAAGTTGTTTTATTGCATGTTCATTTCACACCGATTTATATTCCTAGTTTGCAGTATGACATAGAAAACTATCAGGTTCCGTCAGGAAATGATGTGACAACGGTTAAAGGAATGATAGAAAACATACATAAACAGTTGAATAAATTATCGGAGAATATAAATGAAAAGATACAGAACGGAGAATATCCGAATGTAAAATATACATGTGTGTTGCGTGAAGGAATACCGGAAGAAGAAATATTATACTACATTCGTCAGGAGAAACCTCTGATTGTCGTCATGGGTACCCGTGGTGAGCATCAGAAAGATCTGGATCTGATAGGAAGTGTGACCGCTGAAGTTATTGACCGGAGCCGTTCATTTGTGTATGCAATTCCAGAGAATGCACCGGAGAAATCTCTTGAGAATATTCATAAGATTGCTTTGTTTACCAGTTTCGACCAGCGTGACTTGATCGCTTTCGATTCATTGATAACTACTTTTAAAGACAATAAGTTTGAGATTTCCTTTATCCATGTGAATTCTCACGAGGAAAAGCGTACATGGAATGAAATTAAACTGGCGGGTATCAAAGAGTATTTTAAGAAACAATATCCACAGCTTGAGTTTACTTACTTGAATATTGATGAAGATCATTTGCTGGGTAATCTGGATCAGTTTGTGCAGGAAAATGGTATAGATGTGATATGTGCTTCGAATTATAAACGTAATATCTTTGCTCGCTTGTTTAATCCTAGCATTGCACGAAAGATGCTTTTCCATTCTAATACACCTATTCTTATTATTAAATAAGAATAAAATAATAAAGCCCTCACCAAAATAGGTAAGGGCTTTATTGTGTGACCGCGACAGGATTCAAACCTGTAACCGGCTGATCCGTAGTCAGCTACTCTATTCAGTTGAGCTACGCGACCATGTCTTTTTTCTTAACGGGTGCAAAGATATAGAGTTCCTGCTAAACTTCCAAATATTTTCGCTCTTTTTTTTAAGTTTTTTATTCGATAAATCGTGAATTAAATATCTGCCAGCCCAATGTAATGCCAAGATTCCAGTTGTTTGACGGTGAGCTATAGTGATTTAGGTAAACGCTTATCGCTCCGAATGGAAGTTTGGCAACAAGTGAAATTTCTCCCATATATTCTATTTTGCTGAATAATTCACCGTAATATGCTTTCGATTCTTCGTCACGCATTATCGGAAAAATAGGAGCAAAGCCATAAAATTCAGCTCTGGCATGGAAGACTGGTGTTATCTGGAAGATAGGCATGATGCCGGCTCCGATGAACTGATTGGCACGGAAAGCTTCATTATACGTAATCTTGCTATGTGGTGTAGGTGAGAACTCACCTGCCTGCATCATGGTTGCGGTATAATTATGGCTGAAGTTACGTGAAGAATAGTAGGCGCGAATATAGTTCCCCAATACGAATTTGGAGGAAAGCGAATAATATCGTTCCATTTCATAGGATAATTGAAGCCAGGACTGGACATAATTATATGTACCGTTATACGGGTCTGGAGTTGATCCTGCTTCATATGATTCCGTTCCGGTGTATATATGTGCCACAAGTCTCTCTCTGCGTCCTGCTGTGGCATATTGTCTGCTGTTTAGTGTATTTCCGTCCATTGCCACAGACCCTCCGAAAATAGTGTAGTTGCTGATATCATTTTTGTCATTGTTGAAGTCAATGACATTGTTCTGGAAATACAGGTCTTGTATTTTTCCGATTCCGATGCCGAATTCTGCTTTCTGGCGTGTAAGGAAAGGCATTGAAACCAGCAGCTTGACAAAATTCTCTTTCTTTTTATTGAAAACAGGAGAATTACCTTTTGAGAAAAGTTTTTCTTGCTTAAAATAATCGAATGAAGAGATTGATCCTACCAGGCGGAAGGATGTTGGGATATGGGTAGGGAAATCAATGCGTCCTGCTATTTGCAAATTGTTATAAATTTGTCCTAACTGTCCGTCTAGCGAAACTTCTTTTGAGAAGTTGTTCAAGTTGTGGTAGGTAGCTCCTACATAAATTTGGTTAGCACCGTTTGAGCCTACGTTTCCTCCTACACGGAGCGATAAGTCATCTTCAATCTTTACTTTTAAGTGTAGGGTAAACGTTGTATCAACTTTATTGTATACTGCATGCGGAATGATTTCTGATATCATATTGTCCGACATCAGACGGAAGTAACCTTTCCGTAAGTCTTCCAAAGAGAATATTTCGTGATCCGACGAATGGAACTCTTTGCGAATATATTTCTTTTGCTGCTCGTTTCCGCCTGTAATCGAGATTTCGCGAAAGCGCAGCTCTGGCATATTTTTCTTGTAAGCAATACGTTTCAGCTCCAGTTGACGATAATTGATTCGTCGTGAGATACGTGCCTTAATAGAATCCATGAGCTGTATGGTACGGTTGTAACCGATGTCGTGGAGTTCGTCAAAGCGGTCGAAATCCATCAGATTCACATTGTCGTACTTGAAAGTCATCAAAATGCCTAATGAGTCGGGTAGAGAGTAATCAGTCTTTTGCATAATCATGTTTTCCAGCTGTCCCATGATATCTCCCTCCTGAGGCTTTCCCGGATTGGAACTTACTACACTTCCGATAATGACATCCGGATGAAAATCGTTTACCATTACATTTACGGGGAAATTATTGTAGATTCCTCCATCGTAAACCAGTGTCGAATCTATTTCTATGGGTTTGAACATGGCAGGGAAACTCATGGAAGCCCGGACAGCATCTCCCAGATCTCCTTTTTCAAATATCATCGGCCTTTTGTTGTATACGTCCGAAGCAACACATCTGAAAGGCACAAAAAGCTGGTTGAAGTCATTGTTGCATGCAGCAGTAGCCTGACCGAAGAGCTCGAGAAAGGCCAGGTTCATTTGCAACGGATCTACCACACTGGAAGGAAGAAACTGCGTTTTTACCTTGTGCAGGGGATTTTTTAAAGAAACCCTGATATTCAAGAATTCAGGAGTAGGAGGGTTTTTCTTGAAGTAGTAAATATATTTTTCCTCTATATTTCCCGTATACCATCGTTTGAAACTGTCCGATTTCAGTAATCTTTCCATATCATCGGGCGAATATCCCATGGCATATAGCGAACCCACAATAGCTCCCATAGATGTTCCGGCTATATAGTCGATAGGAATGTGATTTTCCTCTAATGCCCTGATGATACCTATGTGGGTCAGTCCTTTTGCTCCGCCTCCACTTAATACAAGACCAACTTTTTGTGCCTGTATCTGGAATGTCAGAACAAAAAGCAGGAAGAACATATATAATGCTTTTTTCATCAATAGAATTATTTTTGATATAAAACAAAGATAAAAAAAACTCCTTATCTATTCAAGAAAAAGGGAAAAATTGCGTCCTTTTAAGTAAGATTTGGCTATAGATAATTTTTGATGAACCAGAACATTGCCGGAAAAGAACCTGGTGTTTTTTGAAAGTTTGTACAAAGCTTCCTTACTTTCGTACAATTTTTTTTAAAAATTCATGATATTTTTGACAAAAGAAGATGAAGAATTTATAGAAGATTGATATTGAAAATTGTATCTATAGACAAAAAAACGCCGGATAAAGGGCTGAAGCCCTTTATCCGGCGTTAGATATTTTGAGAGAGAATGCTTTTAGATCAGGTCAATACTGCGTTTTACGAAGTTTGTCAGAGCTTCCCCTTTCAGCATGTTGTTCTGTAATAAGGCCAAGTCGATCAACTGATGTACGACCTTATTGCTTGCAGCATACTCATTGATGATACTGTCTTTTTGTTTTTTCTGTTCATCAAGTTTCTTCTCGATGTCATGCTGTTCATCTTTTTCTGTTGTAGGAATTTCTTCATCCTTCTTGCCTTCGTGAGCTTTGTGGAGTTCGCTTTCGCGAAGCTTCAGCATAGCGATTTCAGATTCTACAGGAACCAGCTTTTCTGAGCAGGAAGCTTCTGCATCATCCAATACCTGTTTGATCAGTCGGTGGTCACTGTTAAGAACCAGATTAAACATATCAGGCATTTCTCCATAGAAACTCATTCCCGGCTGTATGTTGGCCATTTCTTTCATACGACGCATATATTCAGCCTGAGTTATAATGATAGGAGCGGATGTTTCTCCCATAGCTTGTGTTTCTACATGGAACTCTGTCTTCTGTACTTTAGGTAACTGGCCGTTGAATACAGTTGCCAAAATTTCACGTTTGGTATCTGCCAATTCTTCACCTTTCTGTTCTTCTTTGACAATCAGACGGTCGATTACATCACTGTCGACACGTGTGAAATGGCTCTTTTCGAACTTTTGTTCCAGCATGTTTATCATCGGAACATCCAATTGTCCGTCCATCAGCAATACATTGTAGCCTTTGTTCTTTGCAGCATCAATGTATGTATATTGTTCGTCGAGGTTGTTGGCATACAGATAAATCAGACTTCCGTTCTTATCTGTCTGATTGTCTTTAATCAGAGTCTGATATTCTTCGAAAGTATAATATTTGCTGTCTGTATCTTTGAACAAGGCGAACTTATTTGCTTTCTCGTAGAAATCTTCCTGAGTAAGCATACCGTAATTGATGAAAATCTTCAGGTCATCCCATTTGTTTTCAAACTCTTTACGGTCGTTCTTGAAGATAGATTGCAGACGGTCTGCCACTTTCTTGGTGATGTATGTAGAAATCTTTTTTACATTCGAATCACTCTGCAAGTAAGAACGTGAAACGTTCAATGGTATATCAGGTGAGTCGATTACACCATGAAGCAATGTCAGGAAGTCGGGTACGATACCTTCTACAGAATCTGTAACATATACCTGATTGCAGTATAACTGTATTTTGTTTTTCTGCAAGTCGATATTACTCTTTATCTTAGGGAAGTAAAGTACACCTGTCAGATTGAACGGATAGTCTACATTCAGATGAATCCAGAATAAAGGTTCGTCCGACATCGGATACAAGTCGCGGTAGAATTTCTTGTAATCTTCATCTTTCAGTTCGCTTGGCTTTTTAGTCCAGATAGGGCAAGAGCTGTTGATGATATTGTCTTCTTCTGTATCTACCTGTTTGCCATCCTTCCATTCTTTCTTCTTTCCGAAAGCAACCGGAACCGGCAGGAAACGACAGTATTTGTTAAGCAATCCCTGTATACGTGACTCTTCCAAAAATTCTTTGCAGTCGTCGTCGATGTACAGAGTGATATCTGTTCCTCTGTCATCTCTTTCTGCATCTTCCAGAGTAAACTCAGGGCTTCCGTCGCAACTCCATTTGATAGCTTTGGCATCTTCTTTATAAGAACGGGTTACTATTTCTACTTTTTTTGCTACCATGAAGGCCGAATAGAAACCTAATCCGAAATGTCCGATGATTGCATTTGCATCGTTCTTATATTTTTCCAGGAAGTCATTAGCTCCAGAGAAGGCAATCTGGTTGATATATTTATCTATTTCTTCGGCAGTAAGTCCTAAACCTCTATCGGAGATAGTAATTGTATCCTTATCTATTTTTACATGGATAGTAAGGTCGCCTAATTCGCCTTTGAAATCTCCTGTAGATGCCAGAGTTTTCAGTTTTTGTGTAGCATCGACTGCATTTGAAACTAATTCACGAAGAAATATTTCATGATCGCTATATAAAAATTTCTTAATGATGGGGAAGATGTTCTCTGTTGTTACCCCAATATTACCTTTTTGCATAGTTCTTATATTTTAATTTTTTACTATTTTGATTCGTTTGTAACAAATTACGATGGCATACTGACAAAAAAAATGCCAGACGAATTTCGCCTGACATTTTGTCTGTTTCTTTAATGCTTATCGTATTGCTTTATTTTACGATTTCCATCTTTATTTCATTTCCTTCTGCGTTTAAACCAGCATGAATAGTATCTCCTGCTTGAGGATCTTCATTCAGGATAAGTTCTGCCAGTCCGTCTTCCAGATTATTCTGGATGGAGCGCTTCAAAGGACGTGCGCCGAATTGTACATCATATCCTTTGGACGCAACAAAACGCTTGGCTGCATCATCGATAACCAGCTTATAACCTAAAGATTCCATACGTTCGTAAAGTCCTTTCAGTTCAATATCAATGATTTTCTCCAGTGCATTGATATCAAGCTGGTCGAATGTAATAATCTCATCGAGTCGGTTTATAAATTCCGGAGCAAACGATTTGTTCAACGCTTTCGTTATGACGCTTCGTGAATACTCCTTATCGTCTGTACGGGTTTGTGCGGCAAAACCGATTCCCTTGCCGAATTCTTTCAGCTGGCGTGTTCCGATATTTGACGTCATGATAATCACTGTGTTTTTGAAGTCAACAGTTCTGCCATAACTGTCAGTCAAACGTCCTTCATCCATTACCTGAAGCAGCAAGTTGAATACATCGGAGTGTGCTTTTTCTATTTCATCCAGCAAAACGATAGAGTAGGGCTTGCGACGTACTTTTTCTGTCAACTGTCCACCTTCTTCGTAACCTACGTATCCCGGAGGAGCACCTACGAGTCGTGAAACGGTGAATTTTTCCATATATTCACTCATATCAATACGGATAAGAGCGTCTGCCGAACCAAACATCTGCTTGGCCAGTTCTTTTGCCAAATGAGTCTTTCCAACTCCGGTAGGACCCAGGAAAAGGAATGTTCCGATAGGTTTGTTGGGGTCTTTCAAACCAACACGACTGCGCTGGATAGCTTTTGCCAAGGTGTCTACGGCTTTGTCTTGAGCAATAACTTTAGCAAGTAATTGTTCTTTCATGCCCTTCAGTCGGATACCTTCAGCTTGGGCCATACGCTGTACAGGTATTCCGGAAATCATGGAAACAACATCTGCTATCTGCTCTTTGTCAACTGTTTCCCGATTTTCCTTCAAACTATCCTCCCAACGCTGTTTCATGTCTTCGAGTTCGCTCATCAATGACTTCTCCCGATCGCGGAAACTGGCAGCCAGTTCAAAGTCTTGCAGACGTACGGCTTCGTTTTTATGTGTGCGTGCTTCATCTATCATCTGTTCTTGTTGTTCTATTTCTTTAGGAACTGTGATGTTTTTCAGATGTACACGTGAACCGGCTTCGTCCATAGCGTCAATGGCCTTGTCAGGGAAATTACGGTCGGTAATGTATCTGTCTGTCAATTTGACACATGCTTCGAGAGCTTCGCCTGTATAAGTCACATTATGATGCTCTTCGTATTTCTCTTTGATATTTTGTAAAATCTGAAGTGTTTCCTCCGGTGTAGTCGGTTCTACAATAACTTTCTGAAAACGTCTCTCCAAAGCACCGTCTTTTTCAATATTCTGACGGTATTCGTCGAGAGTGGTTGCACCGATACATTGAATTTCACCACGTGCCAATGCTGGTTTCAGTATATTGGCGGCATCCATAGAGCCCGCTGCCGAACCGGCACCCACTATGTTATGAATTTCATCGATAAACAGAATGATATTCGGATTCTTCTTCAATTCGTTGAGAATTGCACGGATGCGCTCTTCAAATTGTCCGCGGTATTTGGTTCCAGCCACTACAGCCGTCATATCGAGTGCAATCACGCGCTTATCAAACAAGATACGTGATACTTTTTTCTCGATGATGCGTAGTGCCAGACCTTCAACGATTGCAGATTTTCCGACTCCTGGTTCTCCAATTAAAATCGGATTATTCTTTTTGCGGCGGCTTAATATCTGAGCCAGACGTTCTATCTCTTTTTCACGGCCGACAATCGGGTCGAGCTTGCCCTCTGAGGCAGCTTTTGTCATGTCTGTACCGAATGAATCGAGTACAGGAGTGTCATTGTTAGGTTTCTGCTGCTGTGTACGAGTGGTTTGCTTTGCTTCTTGTGAGAAGAATGAGCTTTCTCCGTTGCCTGTTGGCTGTCGGCGTATGCCTTCCTCTTCCTCTTCTTCATCCTCTCCGAAATCCAGTCCGCTTTGCGGTTCAGCCTTGGGGACAAGTTTGTCCATTACTTTCTGATAAGTAACCTCATTCTCTTCCAATATCTGTGAGGCTTTATTTTGATTTTCTCTCATAATTGCTAATAACATATGTTCTGTATCGGTGCCCGGACTTTTCAGTATGCGCGACTCCAATATGCTCATTTTTAATATTTTCGATGCTTTCTCATCGAATGTAATATCTTCTGAATAATTTTCAGGAGTTACAGCCGATGATCTTAAATCGTTTTCCAACGTTTTTTTGACCATTTCCAGGTCTACGTATAAGTCTTTCAATATTTGGACAGCTTTTCCTTCACCTTCGCGAATAAGCCCCAACAACAGATGCTCTGGACCTATATAATTATTGCGCAGGCGATTTGCTTCTTCTTTACTAAACTGTATTACGTCGGATATTCTTTGTGAAAATGGATTATTCATAAATTTGGTTTTCTCCCTCAAAACATTTCTTTTTGCAAAGATACATTATAAATATAATACTATAATAAGCTCTTTTTTCTATTTAACAAAAATCATGCCAGATATGTTGCGCTTTTGCTTCGTATAATGTGGAAAGATTGTCTTTTATGTCAATGAAATATCGATCTGGTAAAAAGAAAACTCATTGCAAGTAATATTTCCCAATGATTTTTTATCCTGGTAAAATTCTTTGGTGTTAAGCCTTTGAGTTTGTTTATAGTTTTAACCGAGGTCGAGGTAGGGAATGGCTAAAACTTTATATTTTTTTTTGCTGTTTCAATAAAATGTCGTACTTTAGCGTGGTTTTTAATAAGCCAGAGAGATCTAAATAATAACTAATTTTGTTTCAATGCAAGAACAAGACAGAATAATAAAAATCAACATCGAGGAGGAAATGAAGAAGTCGTACATCGACTACTCTATGTCGGTAATCGTTGCTCGCGCCCTTCCAGATGTAAGAGATGGCTTTAAACCCGTACACCGTCGTATCTTATACGGTATGATGGAGCTGGGAAATACTTCAGACAAGCCATATAAGAAAGCAGCAAGAATCGTAGGTGAAGTTTTAGGTAAATATCATCCGCACGGAGATTCATCTGTGTATGGTGCATTGGTGCGTATGGCGCAGGATTGGGCTATGCGTTACCCATTGGTCGACGGACAAGGAAACTTCGGATCTGTAGACGGGGATAGTCCGGCTGCAATGCGTTATACAGAGGCTCGTTTGAAGAAAATAGGTGAAGACATGATGCAGGACTTGTATAAAGAGACTGTTGACTTCACGAATAACTTTGACGATACATTACAGGAACCGACCGTAATGCCTACACGTATACCTAATCTTCTCGTAAACGGAGCATCGGGTATTGCAGTAGGTATGGCTACCAATATGCCGACTCATAACTTGTCGGAAGTAATCGATGCATGTGTTGCTTACATTGACAATAACGATATTGATGTAGATGGACTCATGCATTATATCAAAGCTCCTGATTTCCCGACTGGTGGATATATTTATGGTATAAGCGGTGTGCGTGATGCTTATGAAACCGGACGTGGACGTGTGGTAATGCGTGCCAAGACGGAAATCGAATCACATCCTACACACGATAAGATTATCGTTAACGAGATTCCTTATAATGTAAATAAGAAGGAACTGATAGAGAATATAGCAGCTCTGGTAAATGACAAGAAAATAGAAGGTATCTCGTATGTGAACGATGAGTCCGACCGTGAAGGTATGCGCATTGTAATTGATGTAAAACGTGATGCGAATGCCAGCGTTGTATTGAACAAGCTGTTCAAAATGACAGCTTTGCAAACATCTTTCGGCGTAAATAACATTGCCTTGGTACATGGTCGTCCGAAGTTGCTGAATCTGAAAGACTTGATTCGCTTGTTTGTTGAGCATCGTCATGAAGTAGTGATCCGTCGTACTCAGTTCGATTTGCGCAAGGCTAAGGAACGTGCTCATATATTGGAAGGACTGATAATTGCTTCTGATAATATCGATGAAGTAATTCGCATCATACGTGCTGCCAAGACTCCGAATGAAGCTATCACAAATTTGATGGATCGTTTCCAGTTGACAGAAGTCCAGTCGCGTGCTATTGTAGAAATGCGCCTTCGTCAGCTTACAGGACTTCTGCAAGATCAGTTGCATGCTGAATATGAAGAACTGATGAAACAGATTGCCTACTTTGAAGAAATTCTGACTAATGAAGAACTTTGTAAGAAGGTTATCAAGGATGAACTTATCGAAGTGAAGGAAAAATATGGTGATCAGCGACGTTCTGAAATTGTATATGCTTCGGAAGAATTCAATCCGGAAGATTTCTATGCTGATGATGAAATGGTGATAACTATTTCTCATTTGGGATATATCAAACGTACTCCGTTGTCTGAATTCCGTGCACAGCATCGTGGTGGAGTAGGGTCGAAGGGTAGTGAAACTCGTGACGAAGACTTTATCGAACATATTTATCCGGCTACAATGCATAATACCATGATGTTCTTTACTCAGAAAGGTAAGTGCTACTGGCTGAAAGTATATGAAATACCTGAAGGAAACAAGACATCGAAGGGTCGTGCTATACAAAATCTGCTGAATATTGATTCTGATGATGTTGTTACTGCATATCTGCGTGTTAAGAATCTGAATGATACAGAATTTATCAATAGTCATTATGTATTGTTCTGCACAAAGAATGGAGTAATCAAGAAAACATTGCTTGAACAGTATTCTCGTCCGCGTCAGAATGGTGTAAATGCTATAACAATTCGCGAAGATGACCGTGTAATTGAAGTACGTATGACCAATGGAAACAATGAGATTGTCATTGCTAATCGTAACGGACGTGCTATTCGTTTCCATGAAAGTGCAGTTCGCGAGATGGGACGTACAGCAACCGGAGTTCGTGGTATTACACTCGATGAAGACGGTACAGATGAAGTAATTGGCATGATCTGTATTAAAAATCCGCAGGAAGAAACTATTATGGTTATTTCTGAGAATGGATACGGGAAACGTTCTGATATTGAAGACTATCGTAAAACTAATCGCGGTGGTAAAGGTGTTAAGACTTTAAGCATTACCGAAAAGACAGGAAAACTGGTTGCAATTAAGTCTGTAACAGATGAAAACGATTTGATGATTATCAATAAATCGGGAATAACTATCCGTTTGCATGTAGCAAGTGTTCGCATTATGGGACGTGCAACTCAGGGAGTTCGTCTGATAGACCTTGAAAAGCGTAATGACCAGATTGGTTCTGTTTGTAAGGTAACATCTGAATCGGAAGAGGAGAATGTAGATAATGAAGACTCTGTTTCTGTAGATGGTATACCTTTTAATGAAGAAGGTTCTGCCGACGAAAAGCAAGAATAAAATAAATTGAATATATTTGTATTACTAAATCAAAAACAGTTATGAAAAAAGTATTGTTTACTACAGCTTTATTTCTTACAGCATGTGCTGTATCAGCACAGGAAAGTGTTGTAAAGGAAGCTAAATCTGCAAAAAGTGATCCTGTAAAGGCAGCGCAGATAATTGAACCAGCTTTGGTCGATCCTTCAACTGCCAATGATCCTGAAACATGGAAATTGGCTGGTGATTTCCAGAAGGCAATCTACGATGAAGAAAACATGAAGCTTTATTTGCCGGGTGGTCAGGCTGATACATCAAAATTGTATAACAGTTTGGTTAAAATGTTTGAATATTATACAAAATGTGATGAAGTAGAACAAGCAAAAGTAAAGAGTGGAGAATTGAAGAAGCCTAAGTTGAGAAAGAAATTATCAAAGACATTGGCTACAGTTCGTCCTAACCTGACTAATGGTGGTTCTGATGCTTACAATTCAGGAAATTATGCTAATGCTTTGAAATTCTTTGGCTTGTATGTTGATGCAGCAGAAAATCCGATGTTTGAAGAAGAGGATGCAGTAAAGAATGATACATTGACTCCGCTAATCGCATGTTATGCTGCGTTGGCTGCAAACTCTTTGAATGATAAGGATGCAGTTGTTAAATATGCAACTGTAGGTAAATCTCACAAAGAAGAAGGCTATAGAGCTTTGATGTGCTTGGCTGAAGCTTATGGTAAAGGTGAAAATCCTGATTCAACTCAATGGTTAGCTACTATCAAGGAAGGTACAGAAAAATTCCCATCTCAGGAATATTTCATTGGTAACTTGATGGACTATTATATTCAGAAAGGTAGAATTGATGATGGATTAACTGAAATCGATCAGGTTTTGGCAAAGAATGAAACTCCGTACTTCTTGTATGTAAAGGGTGTTTTGCAGTACGAAAAGAAAGATTATGATGCAGCTATTGCTACATTTAACTCTATCATTGCAAAGAACTCTGATTTCGTAGCTGAAGCATATTCTAAGATTGGTGATTGCTATTTCTTCCCAGCACAAGTTATTGTAGAAGAGAACAGTAAGATTTCTATGGACGATCCGAAGTACGCTGCAAATGAAGCTAAGATCAAGGAATATTACGAAAAAGCAAGACCTAACTACGAAAAAGCTAAAGAACTTAAGCCAGACAATAGACAATTATGGGGACAATATTTGTTGAACATATATTGGAAATTGAATAAGGCTGAATATGATGCTTTGGAAAAGGAATTGACTATGTAATTTGAAGTTTTATTCTTTTTACGATAGGGGCTGCCTCAAGAAATTGGGGTGGTCTTTTTTTATTCAATAATAGACATTATATAGATTAATTTGTTATATAACTCATTTTGTGGCTGATTCCTTGATAGAATAGGCAAGTCGAAGTATATCCTCATAATTCTGTTCAATGATATTCGTATTTATCCTGGCAGAAGCAAGGTTGTTAATATTCTTTTTGAGTTCCATTCCCGGCAGCAGGTAAAGTTTTGAATCAGAAATATCCCTGATTCTTGGGGCAAATACGAATCCCAGCAAATGGCTTAGTCCAAACACCTGATCTGTATATCCCGCTGTGTCTGTATAATGTTCGTTAATACATAAGTCTGTTTCATGTTCCAACAATCCGTCTATAACGTGAACGGCTTCCCTTGCATTGGTATTTTTACCGGAACCGTAATGTGGATTATGTTCTGATATCAAAGAAGATACCCCGATCTGTACACGCATACCATCACTTGATGATGTTGTCCCGTCACCCCAATATGACGGGAGAGACAGCCTATGTTGGTAATATTTGTAGTAAATGTTGGTGATACCCTATATAATAAAGTTGTAGGATGGAGAATAGAAGGTTTCTAAATATATAATTAAACATAATACTGATTATAAAATAAAAGAGCTATGCTTAAATGTTAGTAAAGATATAAAAAAAATAAGCCTGATATTTAAGGCTTATTTTTTTTATATAAAATCAGATTAGCATTTTATTTTCAATTCATTTAAAATACGTTTCATCTCTTCAAAAGTTGTGATGCGTGTTGGGACTAATGGTAAGCGTAAACGATTCTTTATCATTCCCATCATGCTTAGCATGGCTTTAACTCCAGCAGGGTTTCCATCAACAAATAATAATTTGAATAATTCTGTAAATTGATGATGAATAGATAAAGCACTATTATAATCACCGGCTAGTGCCAAACGTGTCATACGGCTAAACTCACGAGGAAATGCATTTCCTATTACAGAAATAACTCCTACTGCTCCTAATGTTATTAGCGGGAATGTAATTCCATCATCACCTGATATAACATCAAAATTAGCAGGTTTATTTTTAATGATATCATCCATTTGGGTAATGTTACCGGAAGCTTCTTTTATTGCTACAATATTGTCGAAATCACGAGCTAAACGAAGTGTTGTTTCAGCCGTCATATTAACGCCTGTACGCCCGGGAACATTATATAATACTATAGGCAGTTGAGTTGCTTCAGCAATAGCTTTATAGTGCTGATAAATGCCTTCTTGCGAGGGTTTATTATAATATGGTACAGCCACCAGGACGGCATCTACCCCAGTGAAGTCATCGTTCTTTAAAGTGTCGACTACGGTTTGAGAGCAATTACTGCTTATTCCTAATAATATAGGAATACGTCCATTAACACGTTCTATGACGAGTCGTTTTATCTTCTGCTTTTCTTCATTTGTCAGAGTCGGAGTTTCTGCGGTAGTACCTAATACACACAAAAAATCAGTACCGTTCTGTACCTGAAATTCAACTAATTTTATCAGGGAATCATAGTCCACACTTCCGTCTTCATTGAAGGGAGTAATTAATGCGACTCCCATTCCTTTCAACCTTCTTTGTATCATAAATAAAATATAAATGCTATTTTAAATATACAAAAGTACGAATATTTTCTATTTATACTTCGATTTTATCACTTTTTTGCTTATTAAATGAGGATATGTCAATTTATTCTTCTTCAATCATAGCCAAAAATTCATTTTCATCTTTAATTGGGATATTAAGCTGTTGTGCCTTTTCCAGTTTACTTGGTCCCATATTGTCTCCAGCCAAAATGAAAGATGTCTTTTTCGATATACTGCCTACATTTTTTCCTCCATGTTTTTCGATTAGGGCTTTATACTCATCGCGTGAATGACGGGCAAAGACTCCGCTTATTACGATAGACATTCCTTTCAGTTTGTCAGAATAACCCGATAAGTCTTCTTCGTCAGCTTCCAGTTTAAGCCCGGACTGACGAAGTCTTTCCACCAATATGCGATTTTTCTCATTAGCAAAATACTGGATGATACTTCCAGCTATTTTTTCACCGATTTCATCTACATGAATTAAATCATCGAGGTTGGCCGAAGCAAGTGCCTCTATCGAACGAAAGGCTTTTGCTACCTTTTTAGCAACAGTTTCACCTACGAATCGTATACCTAAAGCAAATAGTACACGTTCATATGGGACCTCTTTAGAACGCTCGATTCCTTGAATAATATTTTCGGCAGATTTCTCTCCCATGCGTTCCAGACGGCAGATATCAGCTGTCTGTAAGGTATAAAGGTCGGCTATATCGTGAATTAATCCTTCTTGATAAAACAGATCAACAGTTTCAGGACCTAGACCTTCTATATTCATGGCACGACGACTGATAAAATGTTCAATCTTACCTTTAATCTGTGGCGGACATGCCGTTTCGTTCGTACAGTAATAGGCGGCTTCATCTTCGTAACGAACCAATTCACTTCCGCATTCGGGACAATGTGTGATAAATGTTACTTTTTCACTTCCAGCTGGACGAGCAGAAACTTCCACTCCTGTTATTTTAGGTATAATCTCTCCTCCTTTTTCTACATACACCATATCGCCGATATGAAGGTCGAGAGAAGCAATAATATCAGCGTTATGTAATGAAGCACGACGTACAACAGTTCCCGAAAGCTGTACCGGATTTAGGTTGGCAACAGGTGTTACGGCTCCTGTTCTTCCTACCTGGTAAGTAACTTTTTCGAGTTTTGTAAGCGCACGCTCAGCCTGAAATTTATAAGCTATTGCCCAACGGGGAGATTTTGCTGTATATCCCAAATTACGTTGCTGACGAAGAGAATTTACTTTCAGAACGATACCGTCGGTTGCAACAGGAAGATTTTTGCGTTCTACATCCCAATAGTTGATAAAATCGAACACTTCCTGCAAAGTACGTGCTTTACGTGATATATGCGAAATCTTGAATCCCCACTTGGCTGCTTCCTGAAGGTTTTCATAATGTCCGTCGTGAGGAAGATTATCTCCCAACAAGTAATACAGATAAGCATCAAGCTTACGGTTTGCCACTACAGCAGAGTTCTGTGATTTCAGCGTTCCCGAAGCCGCATTACGAGGGTTAGCAAACAAAGGCTCTTCGCGAAGTTCACGTTCGCGATTCAGCTCTTCGAATACATTCCACGGCATCAAAATTTCACCTCGTATTTCAAAATTCTTTGGATATCCTTCTCCATGCAGAACTAAAGGTATAGAACGGATTGTTTTTACATTATCGGTTACGTCATCTCCTCTTACTCCGTCACCTCGGGTGACAGCACGTACTAACTTTCCGTCTTCATACGTCAGTGAGATGGACGTACCATCATATTTCATTTCGCAGCAGAGCTCGAATTTTTCGTTCAATGATTTACTTACACGTTCGTAAAATTCGGTTACTTCTGCCTGAGAATATGTATTGCCCAACGAGAGCATTGGATACTTATGTTCTACTTGCGTGAAGTTCTTATTCAAATCACTTCCTACACGAACACTAGGTGAATTAGGATCGTAGAATTCTGGGTGTAGTGCTTCCAGATCTTGCAGTTCACGCATCAGCTTATCGAATTCCAGGTCGGAAATAACAGGTGCATTCAGTACATAATAGTTGTAGTTATGAACATGCAGTTCTTCACGTAGCTGGTCTATTCTTTCAATGTCAGTCATGTTATATGATAAAATGATGTTTCTTGCAAAATTAGTAAAAATGTCATAGTGGGCTATGTGGGTACGGCGGAAACTTTGTACTTTTGCAAAAAAATAACAAAGACTTATGAGAATAGATATTATAACTGTTTTGCCAGAAATGATAGAAGGTTTTTTTAATTGTTCTATCATGAGCCGTGCACAAAAGAAAGGTATTGCAGAGATACACATACATAACCTGCGTGATTATGCTTACGACCGCTACCGTAAGGTGGATGATTATCCTTTTGGAGGATGTGCGGGAATGGTTATGAAAATTGAACCTATAGACCGTTGTATCTCGGCTTTAAAAGCTGAGCGTCATTACGACGAAGTTATTTTTACAACTCCCGATGGCGAGCAATTTAACCAGAAAATGGCGAACACACTTTCCATGAGCGAGAATCTGATTATTCTTTGCGGACACTTTAAAGGCATAGACTATCGTATTCGCGAACATTTCATTACGAAGGAAATCAGTATCGGAGATTACGTGCTGACTGGAGGTGAATTGGCAGCAGCCGTAATATCGGATGCTATCGTGCGAATTATTCCTGGCGTCATTTCCGACGAACAATCGGCCTTATCAGATTCGTTTCAAGATAATTTATTGGCTCCTCCAGTGTACACCCGTCCGGCTGAATACAATGGTTGGAAAGTTCCTGATGTTCTTTTGTCTGGGCATGAGGCTAAGATTCGTGAATGGGAATTTCAGCAGTCACTGGAGCGTACACAGCGTCTGAGACCAGATTTGCTGGAAGATAAGTAAGAATCCTCTTATATAGGATAACATGAATAGTTGTATGTCGTGATATTGCATAATATTTGGAATGCTGTTTTATAGTAAATAAAAAAAGATAATAATGCGAATCAGGAGTTGGCTCTCTGATTCGCATTATTAATTCATATCCGTTGGAATGTCGATATATTTATCTTCACCGTTGATACAGAATTTCAGACGAGAATTTTCCAACTTGGATAGCTTTTTGAATTTTACGATAACTGTTGTTGTATCTCCAAATTGGGCATCCACGTGTTTGGCTTTATAAGTTTTACCATTGTCACATATTCGAGCATGATATTTTCTATGCCGAGCCCGTTATTACTATCTTTATCGTCTGAAGTAAGTGTAAAGATAACTGTGGTTTTTCCTCCTTTATTTGAAAGGCTGACGAAATGAGGCTCAGCAAATGCAATAATTGCCATCAGAAGAAGCGAAAGAATTTTTCATTGGTAATGTAATTTAAGGGTTGTTTATACTCACAAATATAAAGTTTTTTGTCGGATTAGCCAAATGAATTAAATGGTTATGTATGACGTATAAATATCTTTACTTTTCAATATCTGACAAGTGACTTAAACTCCATCCCGATTATAGGGGTGGGATTCTTTGCTTTTACTTGTATCGGAACATTCTGCTGTATTGAGAAATGGTGGTCGATTGGTAGTGTTCGGTCGAATACAAATCTGACATTAGAAAAAAGTTCTGTGTATTGTTGGTTCGATGTAGAACAGAAACCGGCAGGCAGAGTGGAAAGCCATAAGAATTCCAAATTCACCTTTCTGCTTGTTGTTGAATTTTCTATGTTGAATGGCAAATATAGAGAATGCCTAAAAGAATTCCGAAGCGTTGTACACTGAACGGGGAATAAACTTAATAAATATTTTTTATTATAAGTGGATATGAGAAAAGTATGGACTCTGTTGTATTTCTTAAAAGAACATATGAAATAAGGGTATGCATTTATCAGGCAGCTTACGAGAATACGCTTGTTCGTTTTATTCAAGGAGTACTACTTGTGCACGAGGTCCGTTTCCGGATTTTCAGAAAGATAAATAATTTTACATTTTAGATCGAAAGGAAGAAAAGAAGAATAATTCATTTTCCCATATATACGAAGAAGAACTATATACATTCTCTTTTCAATGTACATAGTTCTTCTTGTTAGTTAAAGAGCTTTCTAGAGTATCTGATGTAAAAATATTTTAAACTTCTAAAGCTCCGATAATTTCGCGTACAGATGAGTATCCATGACGTTCCAGATAGTCGTTGATGCCATCGGCCACTTTAACTGTAATAGCAGGGTCGATAAAGTTTGCAGTTCCTATCTGAATAGCAGTAGCACCTGCCAGCAAGAACTCAACAGCATCTTTCCAGTTCATGATACCACCTAGTCCCACTACTGGAATCTTTACAGCTTTAGCTACCTGCCAAACCATTCTCAAGGCAATTGGTTTTACGGCGGCACCGCTCATACCACCTGTTGCTGTTGATAAGATAGGTTTACGCTTTTCAGCATCGATAGCCATTCCCAGTAAAGTATTGATGAGTGATACACTGTCGGCTCCGGCTCCTTCAGCAGCTCGTGCTATTTCTGTAATGTCGGTTACGTTTGGAGAGAGTTTTACGATCAGTGTTTTGTGATATACCTTACGTACTGCACTGACTACTTCGGCTGCGCCATGTGCTGTAACACCGAATGCCATACCACCTTGTTTTACGTTCGGGCAGGAAATATTCAGCTCGATGGCCGGGATATTGTCCAGTTCATTAATTATGCTTGCTGTTTCAACGTAGTCTTCCACTTGTGAACCTGAAACGTTTACAATCATATTTGTGTGGATATCCTTGATCTGCGGATAGATGTGGTCTACAAAGTAATGTACACCTTTGTTTTGCAATCCTACGGCGTTCAGCATACCCATAGGAGTTTCTGCCATACGCGGATACGGATTACCTTCGCGATGATGTAGTGTTGTACCTTTTACAATGATACCGCCAATCTTTTCCAGGTCTACAAAGTCCTGAAATTCTAGTCCATATCCAAATGTACCCGATGCTGTCATCACGGGATTCGACATTTCTAATTTACCGATGTTTACACTTAAATCTGCCATAATAGTTTCTTTATATTAAATACAGGACCTTCTTTACAAACACATACATGACCTTCATCGGTCTTTTCTACGCAGCACAGACAGGCTCCGACGCCGCATGCCATGGTATTTTCCAAAGATACTTCACATTCAATATTGTTAGCTTTGGCATATTTGGCTACAGCTACCATCATTGGTTTGGGACCACAAGTGTAAATCATATCAAACTTATTGTCTTTCAGAACACTGTGCATTGTCACATAACCTTTTTCTCCCATACTTCCGTCTTCAGTAGTGGTATATACATCGCCGAACTGCTCGAACTGTTCCAGTTGCAGCAGATCGTTCTTAGAACGTGCACCCAATAGGAAAGTCGGTTTGCAGCCCATCTTCAGCAATGCTTCACCCAGATAAAGCATCGGAGCAGTACCCACGCCACCACCTACTAAAAGAACTTTTCTGTCAGGATTTTCCGGCATAGAGAACCCGTTTCCTAATGGCAATACTACATTTACTATATCACCTTCTTTTACAGTAGCCAGTTTACGTGTGCCATCACCTACGAGTTGTACAAGAAACCACACCTCGTTGGTCTTTCTGTCTACATAATTAATAGAAATGGGACGCCGAAGGAAGGTTGTATTTGAACCGTCAATACGAATTTCGGCGAACTGCCCCGGAAGCATATCCGGTAGCGGAGCGGACTGAGTCAGCTTAATCAGAACATAGTTTGCATGTAAACGTATGTTCTCTGTTACTGTCAAATCTAATATGTATTTTTTCATAAAAACTAGGGTAAATTCGTTTTGTTTTGCAAAGATAACGAATTTACCCTAGTATCTTTCTTTTGGTTATGGGAAAGTCCCTGATTCTATCTAAATAAATTATCCGATAATAAGCTGTACTTTTATCCGGATATAAAGATTTTATTAGTTTTTTTCAGGTTTAAATACCTGATAAGTACCATTATCGAAGAAAATTCTTATTTCAGTGATTTTTGGGTGAGGCTTTTCTATGTATCTAATTTCTTCACGCACAGATTCTTTAGGTGTATAAGCAGGCGTTTCTGATACATTTTCCTTGCGAAAATCAAAAAGAATCGGGCTCTCGGTCGATTTTTCGGGATTCTCAAAGCCTTGTGTGTACTGAGGTGTTGCAGTGTCTGGCGTATTTTCACCTTCCATTTCACCTTCTCCGTATAGTAACCATTCAATGTTAACATATGGACAAGCTTTATGGATACGCATAACAACATCAAGGCTTGGTTTATTTCTGCCATTGAATATATGCGATAGTGAAGATGTGGAAATCCCAATCTTTTCGGCAAACTCGGCATTACTCAAGCCTTCTTTCTGCATGATTTGTATAATACGGTCCTTCATTAACAAATGGAATAGATTATTTATCTGTTTACAAAGGTAATCTTTTATGTTTTCTTTTGCAAATTTACATATATAAAAGTTGGAAACAAAAGTAACTTATAAATGTAAATACAGGATGTGCTTTTTAGTATTTACGAATGTAAATTGCTTGACATAATGTAAAGTAATCACTTTAATATAATGGTGTATTTTTCTGATTAATAAATAATTATTATAGTAAAATACATTTGTTTTACCAGGATACTGCTCTTTTATTAAAACAAATGTAAATTTGTTAAAGCTTTTCTTGGAAAGTAAATAGTAAAATACTGGTTTTTACTATATTTCATAGTATAATTATTTAATGAATAATTACTCGTTTACATATAGAATTGTATACAAAACAAATGGCTCTCCCCTCTCCTATTCAGGCATTTATCTCTAATATATCTATACTTATGTACTTTTGTGTGGTGGTTTACAAATGTATTTATTACATTTGTTTACAAAAATACTCAAACAATTGTAAATAGAGATTATTTATTATATACTAGCTTCCTTTAATGACCAAGTTTACACCTATACATTCGTAAAGGAAAAATTTTGAGATTGATTTGTATATTGGGAGAAGTTTATTTCTTGATTCCGTGTTATTGCTGTATTACCCTTTTACGTATTATACATATTGATTAGGTTTCTTCCTGTTTTATCCAAAATCCTTATGCTCTCAGATTTAAAAAATTACGGCCAATGATTCGTTCGTTCCTAAATTTTAAAATCTCGTGTGGGTATAAAAAAAGACTCTGTTCTGTACGTTTAGTGATAAAACGTACAGAACAGAGTTTTCCTTTTCGTTTTTTTTAGTGGTCAGAAATTAGATGTCAATGAAGAATCATGAAGATAAGTTCCTTTAATAATTCACCATCCGATATTGAAGCGTTACCTATTCCTTTCGACTTAGCATCACACATACGGATAGCTCCGATGATCTGCATTACTTTTACTCCCGTGTATCTTCTCATAGCAAGCATATAGTCTTTGGCTTGCCAGGGAGAACGCAGCCCTAATTGTGCGGCGATTCCCTGTTCTGTTTTTTCGGGAGCATAGTATGCCAGCATCAGATTTGCATAGAAATTAAAGAGAACTGCCAGAGTCACCTGAAGTGGATTGTTTTTAGGATTTTCTTCAAAATAATTTACTATCTGATTTGCTTTTAAAATATCTTTGGCGATAAGTGCATTGCGTAATTCGAAGTTATTATAGTCTTTGCTTATTCCGATATTTCGCTCTATTTGTTCCGGAGTGATACGCTTCTGACCGCTGGGTAAGGTGATAATTAATTTTTCCAATTCGCCTGCCATTCGGTTTAAATCGGTACCAACAAATTCGGCCATCATCTCGACCGCTTTAGGTTCTATTTCTACTTGTTTACGTTTTAAATATGAAGCGATGAATCCCGGAAGCTGTGCATCTTTCAGCTTTTTTGATTCGAACAGAACTCCGGTCTTTTCGATTTCTGCTGTAAGTTTTTTTCTTCGGTCTAATGATCCGTGTTTGTAGCAGATGACCAAAATAGTAGATGGCATAGGCTTTTGCAGGTAGTAAACCAGCTCATCCAGATTCTTTAAATTTTGGGCTTCTTTTACAACCAGGACCTGATATTTCGACATCATCGGATAACGTTTAGCACCGTTGATAATGGTAGCAATATCTGTATCTGCACCATACAGAACAGTCTGGTTGAACTCCTTTTCGGTTTCATTCAGCACACTGTCCATGATATAATCAGCTATGCGATCGATATAATAGTCTTCTTCTCCCATAAGAAAATAAATGGGAGAATAGACCTTGTTTTTTATGTTCCTGACTATCTCTTCGTATGTTGTTTCTTTTGCCATGGATAGTAAAATTACCAGTCAAATTTCAGATGCTTCACTGTCTTCTTTTCATCGATAATCATACGTAGCGCATCGATTCCGATCTCTACATGTTCGTTGACAAACTGCTGTGTGACGAGCGAGTCACTCTTTTCTGTTTTTACTCCTTCCGGTATCATTGGCTGGTCGGATACTAACAGTAGTGCGCCTGTCGGGATATGATTTGCAAATCCTGTTGTAAAAAGGGTTGCGGTTTCCATATCTACTGCCATGGCACGTGTCTTCAAAAGATACTTTTTAAAGTCGTCATCGTGTTCCCATATGCGGCGGTTAGTTGTGTAGACTGTGCCGGTCCAATAGTCGCGTGAATGGTCGCGGATAGCAGATGAAACAGCACGCTGTAGCATAAACGCAGGCAAGGCAGGGACTTCTGGCGGGTAATAATCGTTTGAAGTACCTTCGCCTCGTATGGCAGCAATAGGCAGGATCAAATCGCCTATCTGGTTTTTCTTATCTATACCTCCACATTTACCCAGGAAAAGGCAAGCTTTGGGGTGGATGGCACTCAGCAGGTCCATGATGATGGCTGCATTCGGGCTTCCCATTCCGAAGTTGATAATAGTAATTCCTTCTGCGTGTGCAGAAATCATATTAGCATCATGACCTAAAATAGGGACGTTAAAGCGGTCTGCAAATATCTCTACATACTTGTTGAAGTTGGTCAGCAAGATGTATTCTCCGAAGTCTTCTAGTTTTCTTTTTGTGTATCGTGGTAACCAGTTTGCCACGATTTCTGCCTTAGTTTTCATGATATTTTCGTATTTTTGTATGAAAAACGATTTTGTCTATTATTGCAAATTTACGAAATGTTGGCATTAAATTTACCACCTTACTCGTTTAAAATCTCTAATAAAGAGGGGAAAAAATACATTTTCGACGTATTGCGCAAGAAATACGTTGCCCTGACTCCTGAGGAATGGGTGCGACAGCACTTTACCAATTACTTGTTAATGCATAAGGGATATCCTTCAGGATTGCTGGCAAATGAGATACAGATTAACTTAAACGGTACGAAGAAGCGCTGTGATACGGTATTGTACAACCGTAATCTGACGGCTAAAATGATAGTAGAATATAAGGCTCCGGATGTAGTGATTACCCAAGCTGTGTTCGATCAGATAACACGCTACAACATGGTGCTTCGGGTAGAATATCTGATTGTGACCAATGGTATCAATCATTATTGCTGTCGTATCGATTATGCTACTAACTCATACGCGTTCCTTCCAGAGATTCCGGACTATGCATCTTTGTAGTTTATTTGTTTCTCTTCCGATATGGATCAGCTTCATTCCGGTTGCTATACTGAACGGAGGTTTTCGCGATTATGTGCTGGTGAAATTTCTACCCGATAAGTGTGCTTTGGCTGTCAGTGGAATTATATTAAGCATATTGATATTACTCGTTGCCAAAATATTATTATCTCGTGTCAAGAAGCTCTCCCGTACGGATTGTCTGGTTATATCCTTTGCATGGATATTGCTGACAGCCTTGTTTGAATTCGGTATGGGACTTGCTACGGGAAGCTCTGTCTGTGAACTGTTGAAGGCTTACAATCCCTCAAGTGGAAATTTATGGTTGCTGGTGGTTGTAGCAACTGGAGCAGCTCCATTTCTCGCTTTGAAGTCGAGAAATAAATGAGCCTTGTGAATAATGCTTTGCCTTAATTTTACCTGTATAATATTATTATCTTTATATTCGGTTTAATATACATGTCTATATATTTGATATATAATGTATTAATTATACAGTTATTTGATTTTGAATTATACAGATGATTTATCATAAGTACAAGAAAATCATTATATTATTTCTTCGCTTAGTAAATAAAAAGCTCCGGTATATCCGGCGATGTAAGCCAGAATATACCGGAGCAGTCTATCTTTATGTCCGTAGAGCCGGAATATTATTTAATCTTTGTTTCTAAGTGCTTTTCAGCAACAACACCAGCCAGTTCTGGGTCTATCATGATGCGTCCGCAATATTCGCACACGATAATTTTCTTACGCATACGGATATCCAACTGTTTCTGAGGCGGGATTTTGTTGAAGCAACCACCACATGCATCACGTTGAACGTAAGTAATACCCAATCCGTTACGAGAGTTCTTACGGATACGTTTGAAAGCCTGAAGCAAACGAGGTTCGATAGTTGTTTCCAGATTCTTAGCTTTTTCTCTCAGCTTTTCTTCTTCCTGCTTGGTTTCAGAAATAATTTCCTCCAGTTCGTTTTTCTTAACTTCCAGGTCTTTCTTTCTTTCTTCCAAAGCTGTATTGCTCTTTTCTATTTCTTCTTCTTTTGCCTTGATTGAAGCAGTATATTCTTTGATACGCTTTTCGCACAGTTCGATTTCCAGGCTCTGGAATTCGATTTCCTTAGTCAGCACGTCATATTCGCGGTTGTTGCGTACATTGTCCTGCTGAGCTTTATATTTTTCTACTGAAGCCTTTGCTGTTTCAATTTCGATTTTCTTGCTGGCAATATTCGACTTCAGTTCGTCTATTTCAGTCTTGATTTTCTCGATACGTGTGCTCAAACCTGTAACTTCGTCTTCCAGGTCTTGTACTTCAAGAGGCAACTCTCCTCTCAATGTCTTGATTTTGTCGATTTCAGACAACATTGTTTGCAACTGATACAGTGCTTTCAGTTTTTCTTCAACGCTCAGTTCGCTGGGATCTTTTTTTGCTTCTTTAGCCATAGTTATTACAAATATTTGATGGGATTTGTATTGACACTCGTCATGCTGACACTGAGTGACGGAAACATTTCCCGTATGATTGAATAAAATATTTCTTTTGTATATTGTTCACTTTCATAATGCCCTATTTCAGCTACCAGAATACTGTTTTCATAACTGAAATAATCGTGGTATTTCACTTCTCCGGTAATGAATACATCGGCGCCGCTTGCCACTGCACGGGGCAATAAAAATGCACCTGCACCTCCACAAAGAGCAACTTTCCGAATCATCCGTCCGTTGGTGCGCGAATGTTTTACGCAGCCTACTTCGAACGTATGTTTGATGCGATGCAGAAAATCGTCTTCAGCTTCCGGAGTCAGAAGTTCACCCACTACTCCTGCACCAGCCTGGCTCCAGTTGTTTTGCAGAGGATATAAATCGTATGCCGGTTCTTCGTATGGATGAGCAGCAATCAGTGCTCGTACGACTGCCGATTTTTTGAAGGCTGGTAAAATGGTTTCAATACGTACCTCGGGCTCTTCGTGCAGTTCTCCTTGTTTGCCGCAGAACGGATGTGTACCCTCTCCGGCACGGAAAGTCCCCTTTCCTTCCAGATTATAGCTGCATGAGTCGTAGTTGCCTATACATCCGCATCCGGCATTGAATAGTGCCTGACGGACTTGTTCTGCCTGTTTGACAGGAACAAATGTTACCAGCTTCAGCAGTGCATTTTCCTTGGGTTCCAGTATCTGTACGTTCTGTAAACCTATCTTTTCGGCAATTTTGTAATTGACTCCCTGGGGAGCATTATCCAGATTGGTATGCATCGAGAAGATTACAATATCATGTTTGATTGCCTTCATGATGCAACGTTCTACATAATCTTTCCCGGTTATCGACTTATACCCCTTAAAAATAAGAGGATGGTGTGATACAATCAGGTTGTAACCCAGCGAAATGGCTTCGTCTACCACTGCTTCGGTTACGTCCAGACACAACAAAGCCCCTGCAGCTTCCGCGTCTGTCAATCCGATTTGCAATCCGGCATTGTCGAATCCGTCTTGCAAAGGCAGAGGCGCGAACATCTCAAGGGCATCTACTACTTCCTTAATTTTCATGTTTCGCGAAAATTTTCATGCAAAGATACAAATTTTCTGCGATATATTTATGATTGAGACATACTTTTTATTGTTTTTAGGTTGCAGCAAGGCTTGTTGACCGTCTGGTAAGGATATGACGAAAAGAAGGAAATCTTCGTTGGGAAAAATCAAGACAAGTTCTGATTTTTTGTACAAACTTTATTCTGTTTTGTACAAAAAATCCGGATCGTTCGTACAAATAAAGCAAACAGTTTGTACAAAAAATAAAAAAATAAGCTGATGTTTTTTCATAAAATTGCCGGAAAAATCGTAATCTTTCCGGCAAGAATATAACAGGTAAGTATTTGTGCGTATTATTTCTCCGGGATAACAGGCAGATACAGGTAGCTGTCGTAGCGTCCTCCTGTATTTATACAGTGCTTTCCTGCGTTATGAGTAGCGGGGGAAGTTACCACTTCTTTCGGATCGGCACACTGATTTTCATTGCCTCCCAGTGTAACCAGATCGACATTGTTTCCCGGTTGGTAAGTATACCCCTCCTTGGGAATGCTGATTCTTGCAGATCCGAAAGGAATGGCCGCCGCAGCAGGGCGATAGGCTTCTACGGTAAGCTGGAGTATTTCATCCTTGTCGAACATCAGCCCCATCGGCCATATTTCAATTTCCAACGGAACGATTTCGCCGGGTTTCAGTTTTTGTTCCGTAGTGTATGTGTAATATGGTTCCGCTTCTGTGGTTCGCAGTGTGTCGAGCTGGCGCATGGATGCCCGCATATATCCTGTAGCGGCGATAGTTGCTCCTGTCGGATCAAAGAAAGGCTTTCCGTCTTTTGAAAGTTTCTCTACTTTGATGGCAAGATCCATATCGTCATGGTCGGGGGCAGATACCCATAAGTGCAGTTTCATATAACCGGTTATTTCGGTAGGTTTTGTCATACGGAACCGATAAGTAACTTTCGGCTGTCTGCTTTCCGACTGGTAGGAACTGATTGTCTCTTTTTGCGGCAGACTGGTTGAGAGTGAAGAGTCGGCGGCCGAAAGATATAGCTTGGTATACTTGGTACGCGTCAACGGGAATTCATTTTCCACACGATTTACAATATTTTTACCTCCAGGATTAAGTACAGACAAGCGTACTTTAGGTGTTTGCTCCCATCCGTTGTCAATGTTTTTTAAGTAATGATCAAAGAAACGATGCAAGTCTTCCATGTTTTCCGGCGAATAATAATCGTACCACTCATTGGTATCGTGCACTCGTAGCCATTTCTTTTCCGATGAGATACGGCGATATCCCGCAAAGGTTCCATGTGTATGTACAGAGTTTGTATAACTTGCTACTACATAGGCCGGGACAGTGATGTTTTCCAGACGAGCTGCCTTGTCTTCCCAATAGCTGCACATGAATGGCTGTTCTACAATCATGCGTGGCTGATCCTCGAGCATTCCATGGGCAGAAGAGAATGTTTCGGCTATCATTTCCGGAAATTCCGGCATGGGTATTCCTCCCCTGTGGCTTGACTCGCGAAAATGATCACAAAAACCTTCCCAAGGAGCGATGGCAGCCAAGTGCTTCGGTTGTTCGGCGGCAATGAACCATTGTGACACTGTCAGCCAGGAATTGCCGGACATGCCAACTTTGCCATTGCACCATTTCTGGGATGCAATCCATTCTATCACATCGCAGCCGTCAAGCGCATCTTCATGTCCCCAGTAAAGCAGGTTGCCTTCAGACATATATGCACCACGTTTGTCGGGATTAACCACAGCATATCCGTGTGCTACCCAATAAGCAGGGTCAGGACCTTCAAATTTTTCGAGCCCTGAGGTGGCACTGATTGCCACACCCGAACGCATCGGGACATCATCGAACATTTGTCCTCCGATTTCTTTCCCATATGGACTCCAGGCAAGAATAGCCGGACAACTCTCTTCGTTTACCGGACGGAAAACATCGGTGTAGATAGTTACTCCATCGCGTAATTTAATAGGAACATCCCGTTCCATCAGTATGTCACAGGGTAAAGGCATAGCTCCCTCACGACGTACGGTTCCTGCTTTCAGGATAAGAGTTTCTTGTTTAAATCCAGGATATCGGACACGAGGTGCATCGACGGGAAGTGCCTTACGCAATGGAACGTCGAAGGCTTTTCCTGAAACATTGTGCAAAGTCATTTGCTGTTGCTGTGCAGGTAATAGTTGTGGGGCAAGTATAGCAAACAATACTGCTCCGATCATGTTTTTTCTACTCATTATCATATCTGTTTTGTTTGATTTTCTTTCTGGCAAAGTTCTGCACTTTTTGCCGTAATTGTATGTTAAATCTGGAAACATAACTGGTTAATTACGAAACAGAATATAAATTTGTAATAGAAAAAAACATTATTTACTGGTTATGGAAGAAAGAATCATTCGTCTGCCGGAGCTGATAACGTATCATCAGATTAATGAAGTATGGGAGGAAAGTATAGCTTGTTTCTGCACTAAAAGCGATATGAAAAATATCAGTAAGATACCGCCTGTACTTGCAGACATGTTTTCGTTTATAGTTGTGGAGGAAGGTATGGCACACTATATACTCAATTATAAAGAATATAATGTACAGAAAGGTGATATGTTGTTGTTTTCGCCTAGTATGCTGGTTTCACTCACAGGTTGTACGGACGATTTCAGATGCATGAACTTGATGTGCGAAAGGAGTTTATTCGAGCATATGCTGTCGTCCAATCCTGCCTTTCAGACATATTCTTATTACTTTTGCCGCACCGATACACCTGTGGTTCAACTAAAACAAGAAATGCAGACTGCTATCTTGAAGTGTATGGAACAGATCCGTATGGCTATCATTGGCCGCAATACTTATCAAAAAGAAATTATTCAGAGCCTGGTGTATACTTGTATGTTACTGGTACTTGAGGTGATAGAGGAACGTGTATCTTCCCTTCCGGTGTCACTGGGACGTACCGAAAGACTGTTTCACGACTTTATGGCGTTGGTAGTTGCTCATTATAAGCGGGAGCACTATATAAATTTTTATGCCAGCAGGCTGTCTGTTACAACCACTTATCTGTCTCGCATTATTCGGCGGCAAACGGGGAAAACTGCTGCTTGTTTTCTGGGGGGTATGCTTTATGCAGAAGCCTGCCGCTTGCTTACCCGTACTGACTATACAGCCCAACAGATTGCAGAGGAACTGAATTTTTCTGATCAATCAGCCTTCGGCAAATTTTTTAAGTCGAAGGCTGGTGTTTCTCCTCATATATTTCGTCTGAAAGGAGTAAACAGATAAGAGCTGTTCACAGGTAAGCTTACTAGGAAAATGCTCTTATTTCACAGAATAATCTTTTCCAAATCATCGGGAACATAGACGCAGCCAGTAAACTCCTGTTGTGCTTCAGCAGTATATCGCTCTTTTCGGGTAGCGAGTGTCTTGTCCTCCGTGTGATAGAGCAGCAGATTCTTTACATCCAGTTTCGAAGCGAGTCGTCCGGCATCGAGAGCTGTACTATGATGCTTTTCGTAAGGCTTGAAGCGTTCACGGTCGTCGTACAGACAGAAAGCCTCACATAACAACCAGTCGGCTCCCATTACGTAGTCGTGATTCAATTCATTATAAGGTTCATCACCAAGACATACCAGTTTTTTCCCATCGGGTAGTATTGTACTGAAACCATATTGTTTTTCTTTGGTTGAGGCTATGTCGAAACATTGCAGGGTAAAGCTTCCGGCTTCGAAACACATTCCGTTGTCGACGATATGTAGTTCGATGCCATTTCCCAGCCGGGCTACAATTTTGGCAGGAAGTGTCATGCGGCAAATCCAGTTGAGTACTTGTATGGCTTTGTCGTGTCCATATACGTGGAACGTACCATCATATTTTCCAGCCTGCATAAGCTGAGCGACGACACGTACCACCCATACGGCTCCTAATATATGATCGGTATGTGCATGGGTAATGAACATGGCATGAATATCGGTCAGTGGTATGCCTGCTTTCTCTAGTTGGATAAGTATTCCGTTTCCTCCTCCGGCATCGACCAGCAGGGTTTTGTTCGGATGACGCAAGGCAAAGCAGGTATTATAGCACTGGGTAACCGCAGCATTTCCCGTTCCCAGCATGACAAGTTCCGTTGTTTCATTTGTTTCCATAAGCTTCTTGACAGTTGATTATATAAAAAAAGAGCAACAAATATCGGCTTTCTTCCGTCAGCCCAGATACTTGTTGCTCCGAATTATAATAAGGTTGAATTACCTGAAATTAATATGCACGTGCAAACAATACGCGGCGAGCCGACGGTTTGCCTGTTACCATATCTACGCCCGGAGTAAGACTTTCTTCGTCTGCTTCGAACGGAAGACAGCGGATAGTAGCTTTGGTTTCTTCCTTGATACGTTCTTCTGTTTCAGTTGTACCATCCCAGTGAGCCAGAATGAATCCACCCTTTTCAATTTGTTCCTTAAACTCATCGTAAGTGTTTACTTTTACGATGTGTTCGTTGCGGTACTTCAATGCTTTCTGGTAAATATTTTCCTGTATTTCTTCAAGCAGGTTCTTTACATATTCTTCGATACCATCGCAAGAACGAGTTTCTTTTTCCAGTGTATCGCGGCGCATGATTTCCATTGTATTGTTTTCCAGATCACGTCCTCCCATGACAAGACGTACAGGAACACCTTTCAGTTCGTAATCAGCAAACTTGAATCCCGGACGTTTGTTGTCAGCATTATCGTACTTAACAGAGATTCCCATTTCACGCAACTTGGTTACGATACCTTCTACTTTCGCATCGATTTGCTTCAGTTGTTCGTCGTTCTTGTAGATAGGAACGATGACTACTTGTATCGGAGCCAAATGTGGAGGAAGGACCAGACCGTTATCGTCAGAGTGAGTCATAATCAGTGCACCCATCAGACGAGTAGAAACTCCCCATGAAGTAGCCCATACATAATCCAGCTTGTTGTTTTTGTCGACAAACTGTACATTGAATGCTTTAGCAAAGTTTTGTCCGAGGAAGTGAGAAGTACCACACTGAAGTGCTTTTCCGTCTTGCATCAAACCTTCGATAGTGTAAGTATCAAGTGCTCCGGCAAAACGTTCATTAGCCGATTTAACACCTTTGATAACAGGTACTGCCATGTATTTTTCTGCGAAATCACCATATACATGCAACATTTTCTGTGCTTCAGCTTCAGCTTCTTCACGAGTAGCATGTGCTGTGTGACCTTCCTGCCACAAGAATTCGGCAGTACGCAGGAACAGACGTGTACGCATTTCCCAGCGCATTACGTTTGCCCACTGGTTGCATAAGATAGGCAGGTCACGGTATGAGTTAATCCAGTTTTTATATGTACTCCAGATGATTGTTTCTGAAGTCGGACGGATAATCAGTTCTTCTTCCAGTTTAGCTGCAGGGTCGACAATAACTCCAGAACCGTCTTCTGCGTTTTTTAAACGGTAGTGAGTTACTACGGCACACTCTTTGGCAAAACCTTCGACATGTTCTGCTTCACGGCTCAGGTATGATTTCGGGATAAGCAACGGGAAGTATGCATTTACGTGTCCGGTTGCTTTGAACATATCGTCCAATATGCGTTGCATTTTTTCCCAGATGGCGTATCCGTAAGGTTTGATGACCATACATCCACGTACTGGTGACTGCTCTGCCAAATCGGCTTTTACTACCAAATCATTGTACCATTGTGAATAGTTCTCACTTCTTTTGGTGAGGTCTTTTAATTCTTTTGCCATAATTTATGTTGTTATTATCTTTTATATCGCTTTTCAGAGATGCAAAATTAGTAAAAAAGACATTGATAGCCTACAAAAACTATTATTCATTTAAATAATCAGGGCGTTTTTAGTTCTGATAATCGAAATACCACCAGTATGTATCACCAAATTCTCTACGCATCAGGTTGCTTCCCTGGACGAGTGGACCAGATTCCTTACGGCGGATTTTGTAGTCAGTGTAACGCTGGATCATTGCACTGTCTGTAATCTGAATCTGATAATCGGGGTGACTGTCCTTATATATAAGTATAGCTTCTTTATAGTATCGGGCAAATTCTTCATCAGATTCACAGAAATCGGTAATGGCAGTTGCAAAAGTGTCAAGTCGTTTTTCAAGAAGTAAAGCCGATAGAAAATAATCGAGTGAAGTCGATTTTCCTGTGCCTTTGTAGCAAATGTTATGCAGGAACTCCATGCGACCTTCACCGTTATACGGACGCACTCCCAGCAAATAGTAAATAGAGTCGTTTGTATAGCGGAGAACAGAAGACGAATCGTTTGCAAAGAACAATCCGTCGGTTTTATAATATTGCGGATACTCAAAGAGCTTTTCTCCCAAAGTTCCGGCATGCGACATTGCAATGCTACGCAATACGGTAAGTGTCCGGCTTGCTTCTGTAGAATGTTGGTCTATTTTCAGCACTTCATTGTATTGATGATTACGAAGACAATGTTCGGCTTCCAGTTCACGATGAAAAGTGCGGTTGCTGTTGCCTATTAGTATAGTCATGATAATAAACACCAACAGTATAATCAGATTGCTGTTCATCAGCGTCATCGGACTACTTTCTACATTCAATTGTACACGGAAAACCCTTCGTAACCAGAAAGTAACTAAAAAATATATCAGTAATATCAGAGGCAGCAGCCATCCCCATGAAGTATGGTAGTCGGACATGTAAACAGTTCTTCCTACATCGGTAAGAACTCCCAATATAAGGCAAGAAGGGAAATACGACAAAGCACGGACCTCTCCTTTCAAGCCTAACAGGCTATTGACTCCCCAGCGTAATAAGAGTAAAATTAGGGTAATGATTATGGCACTAGGTAAAGGGGCAAAATGAGTTTTGCCGTGTGCCAGTGAAAAGTGTAAGGCCTCTAATACATCACACTGAAATACATAAAGATAGATAAAACTGAAAATAGAAAAAAGAAAGCCGCACACGGCGGTTTGTATGCGTGCGGCTTTCTTATAGTTCTTATGGATATATTCATTCATAAACGTTACTTCTGGCGTTTCAACACTACTGCCGAACGGGCAGGTATATACAGCTTAAGCCATTCTTTCTTTTCTTTAGCATATAATGGATCGGCACACGTAAAGTGGGCTACTGAATCGTCTGCAAACCCAAATCCGCCGAACTCTTTACTGTCTGTATTCAATACTACATGGTACTCACCTCGTGGAACAAGGAAACCGTAGTCTGTGAACGAACGGGTCGGATTAAAGTTGAATACAAATACTAAGTCTTTACGGCGATATGCCAGAATCTGATCTCCGTCATTGTGCCATATTTCTACGACATCGCTCTTCTGTATGTTCTTGACTCCTTCGATAAGATGAACCATTGCTTCGTCAAAGTCACCCAGGTAGTGATAACACAATTCTTTATTGTCTACCAGATTCCATTGGCGGCGAGCGTATTTATATGACCATCCGTTACCTTCACGCGGGAAGTCGATCCATTCCGGATGACCGAATTCATTTCCCATAAAGTTCAGATAACCGCCGTTGATAGTAGAAGCTGTGAGCAGACGAATCATTTTGTGCAATGCTATACCGCGCTGTACGACTCCATTTTCATCACCTTTCTTGAAGTGCCAGTACATATCTGCATCAGTCAGACGGAAAATGATAGTCTTGTCGCCTACCAGAGCCTGGTCGTGACTTTCGCAGTAAGAGATTGTTTTTTCGTCTTTACGGCGATTGGTTACTTCCCAGAACAGGCTAGAAGGCTTCCAGTCTTCATCACGACGTTCCTTGATAATTTTTATCCAATAATCAGGAATGTTCATCGCCATACGATAGTCGAAACCGTAACCTCCGTCGTTGAAAGGTGCGGCAAGTCCCGGCATACCTGAAACTTCTTCGGCAATTGTAATGGCACGAGGATTAACCTGGTGTATCAGCTTGTTGGCAAGTGTCAGATAGCAAATGGCATTGTCATCTTGATGACCATTAAAGTAATCGCCATAGTTACAGAATGCTTCTCCCAGTCCGTGGCTGTAATAAAGCATAGATGTTACACCATCGAAACGGAAACCATCGAAGTGGAATTCTTCCAACCAGTATTTACAGTTAGAGAGTAAGAAATGAATAACTTCGTTCTTACCGTAATCGAAACACAATGAATCCCATGCCGGATGTTCACGGCGATCTCCCTGATAGAAATATTGGCAAGGATCACCAGCCAGGTTACCTAAACCTTCCATTTCGTTCTTTACCGCATGCGAATGAACGATGTCCATAATTACGGCAATTCCCATCTGATGAGCTGTATCAATAAGCTGTTTCAGCTCTTCGGGCGTACCAAATCTGGACGATGGAGCAAAGAAGCTTGATACATGATAACCGAAACTTCCATAATAGGGATGCTCCTGAATAGCCATAATCTGAATGCAGTTATAGCCGTCCTTGGCTATGCGTGGAAGGATGTTTTCACGGAATTCGTTGTAACTCCCCACTTTTTCGGCATCCTGCGCCATACCAATATGACACTCATAAATCATTAAAGGTGACACATTCGGTACGAAAACTTTTTTCTTGAATTTGTAAGGTTTATCAGGATTCCAGACCTGTGCACTGAAAACTTTAGTCTGGTCGTCTTGAACGACACGTGTTGCCCATGCAGGAATACGTTCTCCGCAACCTCCTTCCCAATAAACTTTCAGCTTATATAAATCTCCATGCTTTATCGCATTTTCCCGAAGATTGATTTCCCAGTTACCTGTATTCTTGACTCTTTTCAATTTATACTTGGCTTGTTCCTGCCATCCATTGAAATCACCTATCAGATAAATTTCAGTAGCATTAGGAGCCCATTCACGGAAAGTCCAACCTTTTTCTGTGCGATGCATGCCAAAATAAAGATGTCCGGTAGCAAAGCCGGACAGTGTTTTCTTGCCGATTAATTCTTTTTCCTTATTAATTGCATGCTGATGTCTGCCTGTAATAGCCTCTTTGTAAGGCTCAAGCCAAGGATCATTTTTAATGATATTCAATGCTTCATCCATAGTATTAGAGTTTATATTAATATGCCCGAACTTTTACTATGACTTTTTTCACGCCGTCTGGAGTTACGCCAGGAGCGTGTCCGTCTTGTGGAAAGAATATAGCAAACATACCCGGTGTAATAGTCAGATAATCTTTTGCAAATCCTTTGTAGAAAGTGATGTCTTTTTCTGCATTGTATTCTTCTTCCGGAAGGTCTGTGCGCGGAGTATATCCCATTGTTTCAACTCCCGACAAAGGAATCTGAATATCTATGAAGTTATTATGAGTTTCCAGTTTTGCTTCTTCCTTAGTTTTGGGTCGTGCTTGAGCAAAATTAACGATAAGCTCACCCTCTTTTAAGACGACCTTACCTATTTCGTGTGCGTTTAAGTCTGTAGTTTTCAAAAATTCCACAGCCTGTGCAAATAGTGGATTCAGAGAAACATATTTCTCAAGATTTTCTAATTTATCTATTACCATAGTAGTAACAATTTTGTGGTTTTAATTTATATGAAAATGTTTGTTATTCAAAATCATCGATTGTATAATTTGTAAAATCGGCAAAACGCTTCAGTTGCCTGAATACGTTTATAATTTCTTCTATAAAACAAGGATCATCAAAAAAAGAATCAGGAATGGAATAAGCAACAGTGTAATCTTTACATTTTATATATTCCGGATAAGGAAAATCTTTTGGGAATCCTTTAGGCAAGGTTTTTAAATGCCCCTCTCCTATTATCGGAAAATATTTTTTAAAATCAGGATCCTCTACAACAGCACGGTATTCCTCTATGTTATCTACAACCGACTGTCGGACAGCTTTAAGCATATTGGACGGCATACACCAACTTCCCCCAGCCAACATGCAGTTGCCAGGTTGCAGATGTACGTAATATCCGCAGTGGTTCGATTTTTTTCCACGTGCGTTAATATATCCTCCTATGTGATTCTTATAAGGAGATTTGTCTGCCGAAAAGCGGACATCCCGATAAATACGATATGTACAATCATGAGGACGAACATGAGATATACTTTCATCGAATAATGAAATACGCGCAATGATGTCCGCTAATAAACTTTCAAAACTGCTTTGTGCGTTTTGATATTCATTTTTATGTTCCTGAAACCATTCACGGGTATTATTCTCTGACAAGCGTTTCAGAAAATCTAATATTTCTGGTATATTCATGTCCTTCCCTTTTTTGTAACACAAACATACAAAATATATTTTGATAAATCGAATAAAACGTGAGTATTTTATAGATTATCAATTATATTCAACAAATCTCGATGGATTCTTCCGTTTGAAGCCAGAACCTGTGAACCAGAGGAATAAGAATCTCCTCCCTTGAAGTCTGTAATCATACCTCCAGCATTTTGCAGAATAATTGTTCCTGCAGCGATATCCCATGGACCAATAAAAGCTTCGATACGTGCTTCGAACCTTCCTGCTGCAATATAACACAATTCTACAGCCGCAGCTCCCATAAGCCGCAGTCCTGCTACATTCCCGTAGAGTGTATTTACCAAATGGTTGGCCATTGGCTTATATTCTTCTGTTGCATAAGGGAAGCCAAGAGCTATAAACGAGTCATCTAAATTGGATATGGCAGATACATGAATTTCATTGTCATTCAGATAAGAAGGAGCACCTTTATATGTCCAGAAACATTCATTCCGGCAGATTTCATATACGACGCCCAGTAATAATTCTTTTTTACTTCTCAGGGCAATGCTCACGCAATACGGAGCATTGTCATGAATGAAATTGGTTGTTCCGTCCAAAGGATCAACCAGCCAGCAATATTGCTCGTCGTTTAATGTGCCACTGCCTTCTTCTGCTATGAAACCAGCCTCGGGAAGTAATTCTTTTAGACGGGTTACAATCTTTTTTTCCGACTCTTTGTCTACGTATGACACATAGTCGTGTGCATGTTTTTTTTCGATTGCCTCGCGATGGAATTTTTTTCTTTCTTCACGAATAAAATCCCCTGCCTCAATCGCAAGAGCACGTACTTTATCTGTTAGTTCCGATAGGTTTAGCATTATTTTTTCTCCTCTAAAAGTCTGCCACTGCGGAATGTTCCCTGACGAATTATTTTTCCGTTACTGTCTGTTTCGACAAAAGGACCATCCTTTTTTCCTTGCTTGAAGAATCCTTCAAAGCGGACTCCGTCTTTGCTTACGATAGTTCCTTTGCCATCTTCTTTACCACGAGAAAAATGACCGGTGTAGACAGATCCATCTTGCATACGTAGTACGCCTTCTCCTTCTGCCATATTGTCTTTCCACTGGCCTTCATATTCATCGCCATTTCCCCATTTATAATAGCCTTTGCCCGATCGCTGGTTCTTTACCCATTCGCCTTCATATACAGCTCCGTTCTGCCAGGTGAATGTACCGGTTCCTTCCTGCCATCCGTTTTTGAACTGGCCGACGTATTTATCTCCGTTGGGGTAAACATAGATTCCTTTTCCGGTACGTTCTCCGTCTGCGTAGTCACCTTCATAGCGTTCGCCGTTTTGGAAATAGTAAATACCTTTTCCATGCTGTACATCTTTTACCCAATCTCCGATATATTTATCGCCATTGGTGTAATAAAATGTTCCTTTCCCGTGGCGTTCGCCATTTTTCCATTCTCCTTCGTATTTTGAACCGTCTTCCCATGTCATGACACCTTTGCCATTCTTCAGATCGTTGGTCCATTCACCTTCGTATTTGGCACCTCCTTTCCATGTATATGTTCCATGGTCGTTTCGCTTGTCTTGGTGCCACATGCCTACATATAAATCGCCGTTATAATAGTACATTGTACCCTCACCTTCCTGAAAGTCTTGATACCACATTCCTTCATAACGGTTGTTGTTCATGAAGTAGTAGGTTCCTTGACCGTGTTGCTGGTCCTGATACCAATGTCCTACATATTTTTCTCCATCACTGAATATATATGTACCCTCTCCTTCACGTTTTCCTTTTACATACTCACCTTCGTATGTATCTCCACTCTTAAAAACTGTTTTGCCTTTTCCATTTGGACGACGTCCTTTCAGCTCTCCAGTATATTCTGCTCCATCTTTAAATTTGTAATATCCCAATGACATTTGAGCAGAAACGGACAAGCTTCCAAATGTCATCAATGCAAACAATAAATATGTATGTCTAGTCATTATTATCTTTTTCGTTTTATTTGAATGTTCAAAATTAGTGTTTTCTGTAAAGAGAATATAAAATCATTACACTTTTTTACCTGCGACAACCGCTATTAAGTTTTCTTTACAGAAATACTTTTGTGCCAGTGCTTGAAGCTCATCCGATGTTACTTCACGGATAGCTTTTAATGTATGATCGAAAAATTCATTTTTCAAACCAGACGTTTCGATGAATATCCAAGCATCTGATAAAGAAAAGGCACTTTCGTATGAACGACACATATCACCCAGCATGTAATTGCGTACCATATCCAGCTCTTCGTCTGAAACTTTCTCTGAACATAAAATATCCATTTCTTTATAGACTTCAGCGATGAGAGGTTCTACATATTCGTTTGCTGCTTCTGTACTGATGCCTAATACACCTGTATTGGGATAATTGACAAGACCGGCACCGATACCATAGGTATATCCTTTATCTTCACGGATATTCGACATCAGACGGCTACCAAAATACCCTCCGAACAGCGTAACCAGTACACGCAGCTTCAAATAGTCAGGATGTTGTTGGTTTATAGAAAATGTACCTATCTTTATAGAGCTTTGCAAAGCATCCTCTTTTTCTACAAAAATGCGTTTGCAATCTTCTGTTGTAGGAACAAAAGTTTCGTTTTTTATTTTTCGGGTAGTGTCTCCCCAATCGCTTTCGCCGAAGTGTTGCTCTATGCAATGTATAACTTCTGGAGAAACTTTACCTGAGACGTAAACAGAGCAGTTGCCTGAATGGTAATACTGATGGTAAAAACTTTTTAATACTTCGCTGTTAATACGATCGTAATCTTCCAGTTCAGCATATCGTCCTAATGGGTGTGACAGTCCGAAAAGTGCACGATTCAGACGTTTGCGAGCCATTACGTCAACACGCTGGGCGTTGACAAGAAACTGTTGTTTGTTTACGTCTACTACAACCGATAATTCTTTTTCCGGAAAGACCGGTTCTTTAATCATCGAGGCTAATATTTCAATTGTTTTTGGGAAATACTTACCTAATGAATATAGTGTCACAAAACCATAGTTTACCGATGATGATAAGTCAAGCCATGCGCCATAATAGTCCAGCTTTTCAGCAATTTGTGATGATGACAAAGACCGAGTTCCTTCGCGCAGCATGCGGTTGGTAAACATAGCCAGTAAAGGTTGTGTCTGATTCCATTGCCCGCCTTTTATGAGCAAATCCAGACGCACAACATCCTCGCTGCCAACTTGAATGATATTCAGTGGCGTTCCGTTTGGCATGATTGTACGTTCGGGAGTAGAAATAGAAAAATGGTCTATCTGGCGTATTGGGGGAGCTATTGTTCTGTCAAGAGTCATCACTTTATTTCTTTATGTTCAAGCAGGAATTTTTCCGCACGAGCCAAATCCTGCGGAGTATCTATTCCAATGGTTTCCACTTCACTGATACCGACTTTGATGGTATAACCATTTTCCAGCCAACGTAATTGTTCTAATGACTCTGCTTGTTCCAGAGAAGACTGTGGCAGAGCTGTAATTTCTTTCAGAACAGCAGCTCGGTATGCATATAGCCCGATATGTTTGTAATAAGTATGTCCTTGCAGCCATTCTGCCTTTTCTTTGTTACGTTGATATGGAATAATAGAACGGCTGAAATACAGTGCATTCATATTTTTATCAACTACAACCTTCGGAGAATTGACATTTTCTAATGCTTCAAATCCGTCATCAACGGTAAAGGGTTTTACCAAGGTTGCAATCTGTGTAGATTCATCATTAAAACATGCTTTGACAGCTTCCAGTTGCGAGCGCTGTATGAAAGGTTCGTCACCCTGAATGTTTACAATAACATCGTAACCGCTGCCTACTTTGCAATAGGCTTCATAACAGCGGTCTGTACCACTTTTATGATTAACAGAAGTCATAACAACTTTGCCACCAAAAGCTTTGACGGCACTTTCTATTCGCTCATCATCGGTCGCTACGTATGCTTCATCCAGAATTCCAGATACTTGTTCACAGACTCTTTGAATTACAGTTTTCCCTCCTAGCATAGCCAATGGCTTTGCTGGAAAACGTGTAGAAGCATATCTAGCAGGAATTATTCCAATAAATTTCATGGTATTTGTACTTTTTATTAGTACGCAAATTTACAAAAAAAATCTATTTTTGTAGTCAAAACTTCATAAATATGAAAACTAAGCATCGTTGCATCATTTGTTTGGGGTCGAATACAGAGAGTGAATATCATATGAATTGGGCGGAGGAAATCCTGTCAGATTTGTTTCCTAATATGTGGTGGGGAGAAATAGTAGAAACTGCCCCGGAAGGTACAGAAACGACAGCTTCTTATTTGAACCGGGCTGCTGTCATTGAAACAGATATGGGCTTCGAGGATATAAAAACATTATTTAAGAACATAGAAAGGAAATGTGGCAGAACCCCAGAAGGTAAGCAGAAGGGAATCATTCCTCTGGATATTGATCTGCTTGTGTTTGACATGGAGGTTGTGAAACCTGCTGACATGGAGAAAAACTATGTGAAACAAGCCTTGAACCCCCTGTCGGAACAGGTCGATTATACCAGTTTTATATATCCCAGTCGTGTGTAATGCACACCCTTGCTTTCGTAATGTGACATGACCTTTGCTGATGCTAGATGCAGCACTTCGTGCTGAGTTATTTTGCGACTGTGACAACTTAATGCTTTAGGTGTCTGGCTACGTCCGCCAGCTTTTATGAAAAATGTAAAACGGTTTCCGTCACGATCGGCAGCCAATACGTTTTGGTCTACGTAAAAGTCAGCTTTGTATGTATCAACCTGTAAACGGACATTCAAGACTGCGAGGAACATATCTTTCAACTTTTCTCCTATCTCACCGATATAATGGCTTACCGAAGAAATATGTTTTTTCTGTACGGTCAGTTCAAAATGTACTTTGGCAAATTTTTTAGCCAATAATACTAATGGTTCATACCGCTTTGTTTCTACAGTAAATTTATTTGCTAACCAAAGAATGTAGGCTGGGTCCACATAGAAGATTTCAGCTAAACGTTTGCCACGATACTTGCCAAATGGAATAATGTCGTCTGATTGTCCGTAGTAACTTTCAAAAACGCTGTTGTCTTGTACGTCAAGAGGTATATTACAGTTTTGGAGTAAGGCGAAGGCTCGTTCTGCTGCTGCGTCGAATGTTACAGCAAGTGTACATACGAATAGTGGGGTTTTATCATCTGAAAAGATTCGCCAAAATCCATAATAAGGGCGATAAAGAGCCGGCATACTGATTACATATTTACCATCTTTAGGCATTCTTCCACGATTGAAAGATTCGATCCGATCGAAAACTTTAGCTGCCAGTTCAGGAGATAGTTGGTATAATGTGAGATTACGATCCATGACAATCCTCCTTCTTTTACAAGTTTCTGCAAGATACAGAAAATAATCCGAAAATCCAAAGTTGGAAGACTATAAAAAAACATGCCCATATTAACAAAAAACATGCTGAAGTTTTACGATAAACTTCAGCATGTTTTTTTTATTTTTCCTGAAAAAATTATTGGAAGAATACGTCATCCAATCGGCTGGTATTTTCTTCTTCTATTTCAGTCTGTTTGTCTTTGCATGGATCAAAGTCCTCGGGTATATCGAAGTGTTCATCTTGAGAATATCCCAACGACTTGTCTGCATAAACTTTTTGCATGTACAATCCCCATACCGGTAATGCCATTGAAGCACCTTGTCCGTCGCGCATTGTATCGAAGTGAATATCGCGTTCTTCACCTCCTACCCAACAACCAGATACCAGTGAAGGAGTGAAGCCCATAAACCATCCGTCTGAGTTACGGTTGGTTGTACCGGTTTTACCACCCATGTCAGCCTGTATACCATATAAGCGGCGAACTCGTCCACCAGTACCTTCGTTGATTACAGCACGTAACATGACGAGCATTTTGTATGCACTTGATTCACTTATCACTTCTTCTACCTGTGGCGTGAAAGTTGCGATGACGTTACCTTCATTATCTTCTATGCGGGAAACGAAAAGTGGCGCTGTACGTATACCTCGATTGGCAAATGCTGTATATGCACTAACCATTTCTCCTACAGAAATTTCACATGGTCCCAGACACAAAGATACGGTTGGCTGTATGTCCTTGTTCAAAACACCAAAAGAATGAATCAATCGAACCAGTGCATATGGGTTGAGCTTGCTCATAAGATAAGCTGATATCCAGTTGTTGGAGTTTGCCAATCCCCATTTCAGTGTTACCATTTCTCCATAATGAGATTTAGAACTGTTTCGGGGAGACCATGCTTTTCCGTTTTCATCGAATAACGTCTGTTCTACATTTCTTACTTCGTCACACGGAGAGAATCCGTTCTCCATAGCTAATGTATATAAGTAAGGCTTAATGGTAGAACCAACTTGTCGGCGTCCAACCATAGCCATATCATATTGGAAGTAATTATAGTTAGGACCTCCTACATAAGCTTTTACATAGCCTGTAATCGGATCCATAGACATAAATCCGGCACGCAGGAAGTGCTTGTAGTAACGGATTGAATCTAACGGTGTCATGATGGTATCCTTTTCTCCTTCCCATGAGAAGACAGACATTTCGTGTTTTGTGTTGAATGCCTTCCGGATTTCTTCTTCAGAACATCCTGCTGCTTTCATTTCACGATAACGGTCAGACTGACGTACGGAACGTTCCAATATCGTATTTACTTCTTCTGGAGTGAGCTCGTTTGTGTATGGCGCAGTTTTACGTCCACGTTTTTCTTTAAAGAAGCGAGGTTGCAAGTATTTTGCTACATGTTCGTATACAGCTTCTTCAGCATATTTCTGCATGCGTGAATCAATTGTCGTATAGATTTTTAATCCGTCTGTATAAATATTGTAATTGGTTCCGTCTTTTTTCTTGTTTTTTGCACACCATCCGTATAAAGGATTTGTCTTCCATGCCAAAGAATCTTCGTAATACTGTTGTTGTTGCCATCCTCTGTACTTCGAACGGACTGGTTCTTTGGCTGTCATTATCTTACGCAAATATTCACGGAAGTAAGTTGCCAATCCATCCTTGTGGTCAACCGGCTGAAATTTCAGAGTCAACGGTAAGGCTTGCAGTGAATCACGCTCAGCTTTTGTGAGGTAACCGGCTTTATACATTTGGTCAAGCACCGTGTTGCGGCGTCCTCGTGAACGTTCATTGAAACGACGGGGATTATATAATGATGGATTTTTACACATACCGATAAGGGTAGCAGCTTCTTCTACTGACAAGTCTTTAGGATCTTTTGAAAAATAAGTTTTAGCTGCTGTTTTAATACCTACGGCATTATTCAGAAAGTCAAACTTATTAAGGTACATAGTCAGAATTTCTTCTTTTGTATAATAACGTTCCAGCTTGACAGCAATAACCCACTCTATCGGTTTTTGCAACAAGCGTTCCATTACATTGTCTGCTACCGGCGAATAAAATTGTTTTGCCAACTGCTGAGTAATGGTACTTCCTCCACCGGCATGCTTTTGCATGAAAATACCTCTTTTAATAACAGCACGCATAAATGCGCGTGCGTCTATGCCAGAATGTTCACTGAAACGAACATCTTCTGTTGCAACGAGTGCATGGACCAGATTAGGTGACAAGTCATTGTAACCTACATAAACGCGGTTTTCTTTACTATACGACCAGGTTCCCAGAAGTTGCCCGTCATCTGAAATTATCTGAGTTGCAAATTTCAAATTCGGATTTTCCAGCTCTTCTACAGGAGGTACATAACCTATCCATCCTTTTGCTATGGCTGTAAAAACAGCAGCCACCGATAAAATTCCTAATATGAGCAAAGCCCATAATACATATATAAATTTCTTCCTCATGATAAATAAAAATTCTTATCTCTGATAATAACTTTTTTCTTACTTAATAAGTTCGCAAAAATAAAGAAAAACACCGGAATAAACGAATAAAATTGCAAGAATGATTATTTCTGCTATTTTTAGCAGGAATACAACTTTTTACAAGCCTTATTTGATGCTACGTTTCTATTGGTAAATATATTTTTTGTTGGTTTTAAAAATGCTTCTGTATTACGCATTTCTGTTATCAGGAAATAAAATAACAGCTTCTTTTTCTAAAAAAAGGATGGTCTTTTTATTTTTTTGTTTACCTTTGAACTCCGGTATTATAAAAAAACAATTCATAAAACCGAAAATATGGAAAATAGAAGTTTAGTAACTATTGCCAACCATTCTAAAGAACGTATCCTTTATCTTCTGGAAATGGCAAGAGAGTTTGAAAAGAAGCCTAACCGTCACTTACTGGATGAAAAAATTGTTGCAACTCTTTTCTTTGAACCTTCCACGCGTACTCGTTTAAGTTTTGAAACAGCAGCCAACAGGCTTGGAGCCAAAGTTATAGGATTTACCGATCCTAAGGTTACAAGTTCCTCAAAGGGAGAAACATTGAAAGATACAATTATGATGGTAAGTAATTATGCCGACATTATTGTAATGCGTCATTATCTGGAGGGAGCAGCACGTTATGCTAGCGAAATAGCTCCGGTTCCTATTGTAAATGCTGGTGACGGAGCCAATCAGCATCCTTCTCAGACAATGCTTGACCTCTATTCCATATATAAAACGCAGGGAACTCTGGAAAATCTGAATATTTATTTGGTGGGAGATTTGAAATATGGTCGTACAGTTCATTCTTTGTTGATGGCTATGCGTCATTTCAATCCAACTTTTCACTTTGTTGCTCCGGATGAACTTAAAATGCCGGAAGAATACAAACTATATTGTAAAGAGCACAATATAAAATATGTGGAACATACAGATTTTACGGAGGAAACTATAGCTGATGCCGACATTTTGTATATGACTCGTGTACAGCGTGAACGTTTTACCGATTTGATGGAATACGAACGAGTTAAAGATGTTTATATCCTTCGGAATAAAATGCTTGAGCATACTCGTCCAAATCTTCGTATCCTTCATCCTCTGCCTCGTGTAAATGAGATTGCATATGATGTGGATGAAAACGAAAAGGCATATTATTTCCAACAAGCTCAAAACGGACTTTACGCACGTGAAGCTATTTTGTGTGATGTACTTGGCATTACGCTGGATGAAGTCAAGGCGGATACCGAACGATAAATAAACTCTTTAAACAAGTTAATCAAGAAAGATTATGAACGAAAAGAAAGAATTGCAGGTGGCCGCTCTTGAGAATGGAACGGTTATTGACCATATACCTTCAGATAAAGTTTTTACTGTTGTTTCTTTGCTCGATTTGCAAAATACAGACGGTAATATTACAATAGGAAATAACTTTGAAAGTAAAAAATTAGGTAAAAAAGGTATTATCAAGGTTGCCGACAGATTTTTTACAGATGAGGAAGTTAGCCGTTTGTCTGTTGTAGCTCCTAATATAAAGCTCAATATTATCCGTCATTATGAGGTAGTTGAGAAGAAACAGATTGTTATGCCTGATGAGTTGAAAAGTATTGTGAAATGTAATAACCCAAAGTGCATAACCAACAATGAGCCTATGCAGACATGGTTTCATGTTGTCGATAAGGAACAGGGTATTCTGAAGTGTCACTATTGCGAAAAGGAACAGCAGAAAGATAACATAAAATTGATTTAATATATTATTATGAAGCAAGACTGGAAGCCCGGAACGATGATTTATCCGTTGCCTGCAGTGCTGGTCAGCTGTGGTAGCTGCAAAGAAGAGTATAATATTATAACTGTTGCCTGGGTTGGGACGATATGTACAAACCCTCCCATGTGTTATATCTCAGTAAGACCAGAACGCCACTCCTATCCTATTTTGAAGAAGAATATGGAGTTTGTTATCAATCTGACAACAAAGGAGATGGCATATGCTACAGACTGGTGTGGGGTGCGTTCCGGAAAGAATTTTAATAAATTCGAAGAAATGCATCTTACTCCGGGTAAGGCTTCCATTCTACAAGCTCCGATAATTGAAGAATCTCCCTTGTGCATAGAATGTCGGATAAAAGAAATAATTTCACTGGGCTCTCATGATATGTTTATTGCAGATGTCGTGAATGTAAAGGCTGATGAAAAATATTTGGATTCCGATACAGGAAAGTTCGATTTGGCTAAGTCAAACTTATTGGTTTATGCACATGGGGGATATTATGAAATGGGCGAAAAAATCGGTAAATTCGGTTGGTCTGTAGAAAAGAAAAAATAATAAGAAATATGAGAAAAACTGCTTTAATACTCATAACCAGTCTGTTGCTGGCGACAGACCTTCAAGGTCAGTCACGCAAAAGAGGACGTGATGCAACACGTGATCCGGCTGTTAATGTAGGTATAAAAGCAGGTTTTAATTCTTCCATGTTTTTTATAGATCATTTTTCTATAGGCGGGAAAGAATTGAATGATATCCAGAATAATTATAAGGTTGGTTATTTCGGAGCTTTTTTCTGCCGTTTCAATTTGAAGAAACATCACTATCTTCAGACAGAACTTTCTTACAATGTTTCTAAAGGAAGTATTTCAATAGCCAATACAGTAGAAAATAAAGATATCTTATTCGATAATGCATTGGTTAAGACATCCATACACTCCATCGATCTGCCTGTATTGTATGGGTATAAATTTGTTGATGCCCGTCCGTATGGTATGGCATTTTTTCTAGGACCTAAAGTAGCTTACACGTGGGAAAAGCATACTCAGAATGAATACTCTGGATTTTATCAGCAAAATATAACAGAAAATCTCCGTCCATTATGTTTTAACGCTGTGGTCGGATTGGCCGTTAATGTTTCAAATATATTTTTTGATTTTCGCTATGAAGGAGTTCTTCATAATATGGTAGAATCGGTTTCTTTTGATAAAAAAATAACGGAGTCTCCTTATTGCGATCAGGATATATATATTAAACGTCGTAGAAACGTATTAAGTTTCTCAGTTGGAGTGATTTTTTAAACACATAATATTACCTTTTTAAAAAGCTACATATGAAAAGAGATGATTTGATTTTTGACATTATTGAGAAAGAACATCAGCGTCAGCTGAAAGGTATAGAACTGATTGCATCTGAAAATTTCGTAAGCGATCAAGTAATGCAGGCCATGGGTTCATGTCTTACAAATAAGTATGCAGAAGGTTATCCTGGTAAGCGTTATTATGGTGGTTGCGAAGTTGTGGATCAGAGTGAACAAATTGCAATCGACCGGTTGAAGCAAATCTTTGGTGCTGAATGGGCAAATGTACAACCTCATTCGGGAGCACAAGCAAATGCTGCTGTTTTTCTGGCAGTGCTGAATCCTGGAGATAAGTTCATGGGATTGAACTTGGCACATGGTGGTCATCTTTCTCATGGTTCGGCTGTAAATACATCTGGTATCATCTATACTCCATGCGAATATAATTTGAATAAGGAAACAGGGCGTGTAGATTATGATCAGATGGAAGAAATTGCCTTACGTGAACATCCTAAGATGATTATTGGTGGTGGATCTGCTTATTCTCGTGAATGGGATTACAAGCGTATGCGTGAAATTGCAGACAAAGTAGGTGCTATTTTTATGGTCGATATGGCACATCCTGCAGGTTTAATTGCAGCAGGACTGCTGGATAATCCTGTGAAATATGCTCATATCGTTACTTCTACTACTCATAAGACATTACGTGGTCCTCGTGGTGGTGTTATTTTAATGGGTAAAGACTTCCCTAACCCTTGGGATAAAAAGACACCGAAAGGTGAAATCAAGATGATGTCACAGTTACTTGATTCTGCTGTTTTCCCAGGTATCCAAGGTGGTCCGTTGGAACATGTTATTGCTGCTAAAGCTGTTGCATTTGGTGAATGTTTGCAGCCTGAATATAAAGAATATCAAATGCAGGTAAAGAAAAATGCAGCTGTGCTTGCTCAGGCATTAATGGACCGTGGCTTTACAATTGTTTCAGGAGGTACAGATAATCACTCTATGCTGGTTGATTTGCGCAGCAAACATCCTGAACTTACAGGTAAGGTTGCAGAAAAGGCATTGGTTTCTGCCGATATAACAGTAAACAAGAATATGGTTCCGTTTGATACCCGTTCTGCATTCCAGACCTCAGGTATCCGACTGGGTACTCCAGCTATTACAACACGTGGAGCAAAAGAAGATTTGATGTACGAAATCGCAGAAATGATAGAAACTGTTTTGTCAAATGTAGACAATGAAGAGGTTATTGCTTCTGTACGTGCACGTGTAAATGAAACAATGAAGAAATATCCTATTTTTGCATATTAATGGATAAACACTAAGCCTTTGGAATTCATGTAGAAATACATAATTCTGAAGGCTTATTAAACAAAAGTTGCGATGGATTGTTTCTTCAAAAAGTAACAATATAAATTTGAGAAATATGAAAAAAACGAGTTTTATGGCTATTTTATTAAGCGCATGCTTGGTATTTAGCGGTTGTGGTTCTTTGAACAATACAGCAAAAGGCGGTATGATTGGTGGCGGTAGTGGTGCTGCTTTAGGAGCTTTAATCGGTGGTATTGCCGGTCATGGTAAAGGAGCTGCTATCGGTGCTGCTGTGGGCGCAGCTGTGGGAACAGGCGCTGGTGTCCTGATTGGAAAGAAAATGGATAAAGCTGCCGAACAAGCTGCCCAGATACAAGGTGCTGAAGTTGAACAAGTAACAGACAACAATGGTTTGCAAGCTGTAAAAGTGACTTTCGATTCTGGCATTTTGTTTAGTACTAGCAGCTCTTCATTAAGTACTTCTGCAAAATCATCATTGAGTAAATTTGCAAACAATGTATTAAATCAAAACCGTGACATGGATGTAGCAATCTATGGATATACGGACAATACAGGATGGAAAAACAGTACTGCAGAACAGAGCGTACAGAAAAATCAGGAGTTGTCTCAGGCACGTGCTCAAAGTGTATCAAGCTATTTGCTGGGATGTGGAGTTTCAGCTTCACAAATTAAGACTGTAGAAGGTATGGGAGAAAGTAATCCGGTTGCCGACAATAGCACAGAAGCAGGACGTAAGGAAAATCGTCGTGTAGAAGTATATATGTATGCAAGTCAGGAAATGATTCAGCAGGCTGAAGCAGGAACTTTGAAATAAAGGATAAAATTTAATATAAAAAATCCGCTAAATCGAATCTTTGTAGAAAGAGGATTTAGCGGATTTTTTTATGTGTTATGTACGTTATTCTTTTGAATTCTCTTCATCACCTTTAAGTATTGGCAATGTAATTTGATATTTTACTGCGAGGATACGGACAATGAAAACAGTCACTCCACCTAGAATTTGTGACATATACGATTCCATGCCTGTTTTAAGACATATCCAATATACCAGCCCGCCGATGACGCATGCCATGGCATAAATTTCTTTTCGGAAGATCAACGGAATTTCATTAATAAAAACATCTCGAATAACACCTCCTGCCGCTCCGGTTATACTACCCATAATGATAGCTACCCAGAAAGGATATCCTAAAGAAATACTTTTCCCAAAACCTACAACAGTAAACAATGCCAGTCCGATACTGTCGAAAAGGAAGAATGTATTATTCAAATGAATAAGATATTTCCCGAAGATAATAACAAAAAACATAGCAAATGCTGTACAAATCAGGTAAATAGGATCTGTCATCCATACAGGAGTAACATTCAGCATGACATCGCGTAACGTTCCCCCACCAATGGCAGTAGCCAGTCCTACAATATATGCACCAAACCAGTCGAAACGTTTGGCTGATGCCAAACGAATTCCACTGATGGCAAAAGCAAATGTTCCTATAAAGTCAAGTATCTGAACAAATGAAGGCATTTTCTTTTCAATTTAAATGAAACAATTAATTTACCAAGTGTAGCTAACTCCAAAACTTAAGAGTTCCTGAAGCTGGAAATAGCTGTCATCCGGTTCTTGTTTAGAAACAGAATCATCAAAACGGGTATGAACAAATAACTTCGTCGAGAAGTACTTGTTGAAAGCAAAAGTGAAGGTGTTTTCCCATTCTGACAAGACTTTTTCATAGTTTGTCGTATAAGAAAAACGTGATTCCCAAGTTAGATTATTAATGATAATCCATTTTAATGTTGCTTCCACACGAGAACCTAGCTGATCCTTCGATTTTTTTCCTGCATCAATGTTGAATTTGGTTGGATCTACTTTATCGCTGGCTACACTGTAACGGGTGTAGTTGAACGGATTGATCAATACAGACAAATTACATATTGCATCTTTCACATATTTATAGTCCATACCGATACCGATATTCAACTCTGAAGGTGAAAGCCATGAAGATACCATCTTATCGGAGTTCGTTTCATAATTAGAGAAGAACTGGGTCTTGAACTCGGCCGAAATGGTATAATACCAGTTTGTGATAGCCTTGTATCCAAATTTTGAACTTAAACGGAGCAAGTCTTCACTTGTCTTATATTGGTGGACTGTATCAGAAGGAGCAGAAATAAAACCAAGCTTCCATTCTATTTTGTTTTCAAGTTGAACTTTTTGCTTGTCATCATAGTTGAACTGCAATACAGCTCCTGAAAGTAAAGATACTGTACTCTCTCCTCCTTTATACCAGTTGTCGGATATATAATTCTGTGAGAACTGCGCATATCCGTTTCCGCTGATAGCCCAGAAATTAGGTTTCATTACCAATAAGTCTTTCTCTCTAACCTGACCTGTCTGAGAGGCAGCTCCTATTAAATAGAAAACTTTTTCTTTCTTTGGTTTTCTTATTTTCATCTTGTCAGATAAAGGTTCTATACCTTTCAGTTCGTTTTCATTTTTAGAAACCAGACTAGGATATTGCAAATAAAAAGCCAGTAATTGCTTGTTTACACCTTTATTTACATCAATCGAATGTGCAAGGTTCGGAACTTGGAAAACAGAATCCTTTATGGCATTTTCTTTCACAAAAGGAATTACTGGTTCCCAATTATCAATGGAAAATGCTTGTGCAATTGGTTCCGAATAATATGTAGCAGGAACAATAAGCTTATAGAAATCCGGGTTCGAACGTATCCATGATGGAGCTTCGGGCAGATAAATATCTTCCCATCTGTCTAGCATTTTCTGATAATCTTGTCGGAAACTATACAAAAAGGATTGGAAGTTTTTCACTGCCGGATTGATTTTCGGAGTATAAGCTTGTTGTATGTTCTTTACTTTAATGGTTTCTACTGTTTTTTTCTGTCGTATGGTATCGACGGCAGAAAGTTGTTTCAACGTATCTGCCGTCATCGTATCTTGGGCGGCGATAGTGTCTTTTGTTAAAGTTAAGTCCTGCTGTTCAATTGCCTGGACGGCTTCATTTGTCAGGAGGAACATTGTAATAAACGTACCTAGTGCTTTCATTTTTCTAATTTGCCTATTTTCTATGCAAAATTACAATTTAATTTAGTCTTATTATAATGATATTATAACAAATTACATCTTAGTTTTTGTTTAGAGCAGATATTGAAGATTTTACTCTTTGCAATGTTTTGTCACTTTCCTTGTGTGTGATTTGGCTTTTTTTTATAATTTTGCAACTTTGAATAGTAGTGTTAGATAATAAATCACTTTAAAATAATCATATTGTGGCAGAAACAAAGTACATTTTCGTAACAGGTGGTGTAGCTTCTTCATTGGGTAAGGGCATTATTTCATCATCTATCGGTAAGTTGCTGCAGGCTAGAGGCTACAGCGTAACTATACAGAAGTTCGACCCGTACATTAACATCGACCCGGGAACACTTAATCCTTATGAACATGGTGAGTGCTACGTAACAGTAGACGGTCATGAAGCCGATCTTGACTTAGGACATTATGAACGTTTTCTAGGTATTCAGACAACAAAAGCGAACAACATTACAACCGGTCGCATTTATAAGAGTGTAATCGACAAGGAACGTCGTGGTGACTATTTGGGAAAAACAATCCAAATCATTCCTCACATTACTGATGAAATCAAACGTAATGTAAAACTGTTAGGGAATAAGTATAAATTCGATTTCGTTATTACAGAAATTGGTGGTACTGTAGGTGATATCGAATCGTTGCCTTATTTGGAAAGTATCCGCCAGCTGAAATGGGAGTTGGGTAGAAATGCTCTATGCGTGCATCTGACTTACGTGCCTTATCTGGCTGCTGCTGGTGAATTGAAGACTAAACCTACTCAGCACTCAGTAAAGGAATTACAGTCTGTTGGTATTCAACCAGATATTCTAGTATTGCGTACCGAACATAACCTTAGCACAAACCTGAAAAAGAAAGTTGCGCTATTCTGTAATGTCGATGAAAGTGCAGTTGTGCAGTCAATGGATATGCCGACAATCTATGAAGTTCCTCTTCGCATGCAGGAGCAAAAACTGGATGTAACAATTCTTGAAAAGATGGGATTGCCGGTGGGTGAAACTCCGGAATTAGGTCCATGGAAAGACTTCTTGAACCGTCGTCATAACGCTACAGAAAAGGTTAAAATCGGATTGGTCGGTAAATATGATTTGCAGGATGCTTATAAATCTATATTGGAAGCATTGTCACAGGCTGCAACTTATAACGACCGCAAAGCTGATATTCACTTTATCAATAGCGAAAAGTTGACAGATGAGAATGTAGAAGAAAGCCTGAAAGAAATGGATGGTATTATTATCTGTCCGGGATTTGGCCAGCGTGGTATCGAAGGCAAGTTTGTGGCATTGAAATATTGCCGTACACACAATGTTCCTACATTTGGTATCTGTTTGGGTATGCAATGTATGGCTATAGAGTTCGCTCGTAATGTATTAGGCTATACTGACGCTAATAGCCGTGAGATGGATGAAAAAACTCCACATAATGTAATCGACATTATGGAAGAGCAGAAATCTATCACAAACATGGGAGGCACTATGCGTTTGGGTGCTTACGAATGTGTTCTTGATCCAAATTCAAAAGTATATCAGGCATATCAGACCCAACATATTCAGGAACGTCATCGTCATCGTTATGAGTTCAACAATGACTATAAAGCTGAATTTGAAAAGGCTGGAATGAAATGCGTGGGTATCAATCCTGAATCGGATTTGGTAGAAATAGTAGAAATACCTACTCTGAAATGGTTCATTGGAACTCAGTTCCATCCGGAATATAGCAGTACGGTATTGAAACCCCATCCTCTTTTCTTATCATTCATCAAAGCAGCTATTGATAAATAATAGATATTAATTTGTAAATAAAAAGAAATGGATAAAAATACGTTAGTGGGATTTGCTCTGATTGGTGCGGTTATAGTCGGATTCGGCATATATAATCGCCCCAGTCAGGAGGAAATGGCACGTGCACAGCATTATCAGGATTCGATACAGGCAGTGGCTCAAAAGCAAGAGCAGATGCAGAAAGCTCAAGAAATAGCTGCTTCATTGCCTGTTGTTCCGGATTCTACTTCTTTATTTTTCCAAGCATCGCAAGGTTCTGAAGAGTTTACTACGTTAGAGAACGATGTACTGCAACTTACTTTTTCTAATAAAGGAGGACGAGTATGCAAGGCTATGCTGAAAGAATATAATGATCAGCAACAGCAGCCTTTGGTTCTGTTCGATGGTAAAGATGCTTCGTTAAGTTTAGGATTTGAAGGTAAAAATGAAAATATTCTGAGCAATCAGATGTATTTTCAGACTACCAATGTAACAGATAGTACGGTAACAATGCGACTAAATGCTGCAAATGGTGGACATTTGGACTTCATCTATAAACTGTTACCAAACTCATACGTTGTAGACTTTACTGTCCAGGCAAGCGGATTGCAAAACTTCTTCTCTCCTTCTGTCAAAACGATGAGTGTTGACTGGAAACAGCGCGCACGACAGATGGAAAAAGGATATACGTTCGAACAACGTTATACTTCGCTTACTTATAAACCGGTAGACGACAGTTTCGATTATTTGAGCGAAACAAAAGACGAAAAAGAAACTATTCCAGAAGTGCTTGATTGGGTTGCATTTAAGAATCAGTATTTCTCATGTGTATTTATGGCAGAGAAAAACTTTGAAAATGCAACGCTTGAATCGAAGATGGAACAAAAAGGAAGCGGTTACATGAAGAACTATACCGCCGAAATGAAAACTGCTTTCGACCCGACAGGTGCGCAACCTAGTCGTTTCCAGTTCTATTTTGGGCCTAATCATTTCAAGACTTTGTTGGCAACTAATGATTTATCTTTCAAGGATAAAGATCAGGAACTTGAGGATTTGGTATATTTAGGTTGGCCTATCATTCGTCTGATTAACCGCTGGTTTACTATTAATCTTTTCGACTGGTTGTCAAGCTGGGGACTGAGTATGGGTATTGTAATTTTGCTGATGACTATCATTGTCAAGATTCTGGTATTGCCTACTACTTGGAAATCATTTATCTCTTCAGCAAAAATGCGTGTATTAAAGCCTTATGTAGATAAGATTAATGCTAAATACCCGAAGCAGGAAGATGCATTGAAGAAACAACAAGAAACTATGGCCTTGTATAGCCAATATGGAGTAAGCCCTATGGGAGGATGTTTGCCTATGCTCATCCAGACTCCGGTGTTTATGGCTTTATTCTTCTTTGTACCTAATGCAATTGAGTTACGTCAGCAGAGTTTCTTGTGGGCAAGCGACCTTTCTGCATACGATGATCTTATAAGCTGGAGTACTCATATTCCTTTGTTGGGAAATCATTTAAGTCTGTTCTGTTTGTTGTTTAGTGTGACAACAGTTCTGAACCAGATTATTATGATGAAACAGCAAGACATGGGTAATAATCCTCAGATGGCTGCCATGAAGTGGATGATGTATATCATGCCTGTAATGTTCTTTTTTATTTTCAACGAATATGCATCAGGTTTGAGCTACTATTACTTCATTTCTGGTTTGATCGGTATTATTACCATGTGGATTATGCGTCGTATGACCGATGAGAAAAAATTATTGGCACAGCTTGAAGCCAATAAGAAAGCTCCTTCAGAAAGAAAGACTAGCGGATTGATGGCTAAGCTTGAAGCGCTGCAAAAAGAGCAAGAACGTCTTCAGAAAGAACGTCAGGAACGTATGAATAAGAAATAATACAATTCCTGTACATAATAAAAAGATCGCCGGTAAATCGGGATAATTCAATTATCTTCAATTTACCGGCGATCTTTTTTTTGTTTCGCTTTATTCGAAAGAATACAGCTCTGAAGGAGTAGTTCGTTTCAATGGAATAACTTGTACCCCATTCTTATCAAGAGCGATTCCATGCTGTTTAAAAGCAGTTTCAACCGTCTTATATGCCAGCTCCGGATGATTGTTGTCTTTGCTCAAATGACAAAGCCAGAGATATTTTAAACCAGCCGGAAAATGTTCAGCAAGATAATTAGCCATCTCGCTGTTACTCATATGTCCGTTAGGACTGGCTATACGGGCTTTCAGATGTTGAGGATAAGGTCCCATCTGCAACATGGTTTCATCATAGTTTGCTTCGAGAATCAGATAATTGGAGCGCTCAATATATGCAGCAGCAGTGTCCGTAATATGTCCGATATCGGTTATGAAAGAAAAGGTCTTATCCCCCACGCTGATGCAATATCCTACGTTGTCCGTTGCATCGTGAGGCACTTCGAAACAAGTAATGCTGAAATCTTCTATCTGGATAGTTTCTTCCTTGTTGATAAAACGCCGGTGGGCATTATCCAGTTTTTCGGTCATGCAATAACTCCGATTGATGCCTGCGTGCACTTCCGGTGTAGAATAAATGGGTATGCTATGCTTTTTTGCCAAATGTCCGACAGCTTTAATATGGTCGGCATGATCGTGGGTAATCAAGACGGCACGTATTGTATCCAGGTTCAGTGCATAATCTTTGAAAATCTTCTTTATGCTTCGTATACCGATACCTGCATCTATTAGTATCCCACAAGTCTTTGTTGCCAGATAATAACAGTTGCCACTGCTACCACTGCCCAAACTCAGAAATCGTACTTCCATATATGTGTTTCTTATTTAAAAAAAAAGGAACACAAAAGTACAAAAAAGAAAGGAGCTTGCCAATATAGCAGGCAAACTCCTTTCCACAAAATGATGCTCTTTATACAAATTAGAATTCGAAGAATTTCTTTGCGTTGTTGTAGCAGATGTCTTCTACCATTTGTTGTACACGTTCCATTTCGCATGCTGGGATTTCTCCATTTTCAACATCATTACCCAGCAAGTTACACAATGTACGGCGGAAATATTCATGACGCGGATAAGACAGGAATGAACGAGAGTCAGTAAGCATACCTACGAAACGGCTTAACAAGCCCAACAGTGACAACGCATTCATCTGTTTTTCCATACCATCTTTCTGATCGAGGAACCACCATCCTGAACCGAACTGAATCTTTCCTGGTATAGAACCATCCTGGAAGTTACCTAACATAGTAGCGATAACTTCGTTGGCACATGGATTCAAGTTGTAAAGGATAGTCTTAGTCAGCTTGCCTGAGGTATTCAGCTTATCCAAGAATTTAGCCATAGCTTTTGCAGTAGTAAATTCACCGATAGAATCGAAACCTGTATCAGGGCCTAAAAGCTTAAACATCTTAGTGTTGTTGTTACGGATAGCACCGTAATGGAATTGCTGAGTCCAGCCGGTTTCCCAATCCATTTCAGCAAATACAATCAGCATAGCCGACTTGAACTTCAGGATTTCTTCTTTTGTCAGTTCAGCACCGCCATATACTTTATTGAAGATAGCTCTGATTTCTGCATCTGTATAATCTTCAGCATAGAACTCTTCGATACCGTGGTCAGACAACTTACATCCTTGTTCAGCAAAAAACTCGTGACGTTTACGCAATGCAGCAACCATATCGTCGAATGAAGAAATTGTTACTCCACTCACTTCAGACAGTTTTTCCATGTAAGCACGGAAATCAGCAGGTACTTCTACTGCCATAGCCTTGTCAGGACGCCATGTAGGCAACATCTTGATTTCGAATCCGCTTTCACGAGTAGCGATATGATATTCCAGTGAGTCAACAGGATCATCAGTAGTACAAACTGTTTCAACGTGATAACGGCGCATCAGGTTGCGGGCAGTATATTCAGGAGTTGCCAGCTTAGCATTACATTCGTCAAAAATTTCACGAGCTGTAGACGGATTCAAAATCTTGTCAATACCGAAACAAGTTTTCAACTCCAGATGAGTCCAGTGATATAATGGATTACGGAATGTATAAGGAACTGTTTCAGCCCATTTTTCGAATTTTTCCCAATCGGTAGTATCCTTACCGGTACAATAGCGTTCGTCTACACCGTTGCTACGCATTGCACGCCATTTATAGTGGTCGCCACCCAACCATATTTCTGTAATTGACTTGAACTGGTAATCGTCTGCTACCATTTTCGGAATCAAGTGACAGTGGTAGTCGATAATAGGCATTTTAGCTGCATGGTTGTGGTACAATTCCTGCGCTGTTTCTGTTTTCAGCAGGAAGTTTTCATCCATAAATTTTTTCATAAAGCTTCGTTTTTAGGTTTATGTTTTTTGTTATGTATTTTCATAAAAAGCAAATCCCGCAAAAGGAATTTATGTTGCTTAACATGTATTTCGTTTTATTTATCGTTATCGAACACGAAAGTAGAAATTTTATTTGGAATAACAAAATATTTCGTATATTTGCAGCGAATATTTAGTAAAATTAATCTCTGAAAAAGAGGAAGAAAACGTTATTTGTAAATACATATTACCATTTTGTCAACTAGTTTTTTCACCTTTATACCTTTATTATAAAGAGAGAAGCAAAATTGTAAAAATACGGAACTTAAAATATACAAGTATGAAAGCATTAAACAAAGAAACTGCAAACAAGACAGTTCGTCCAGAAAGAATCATTCAGTTTGGTGAAGGTAATTTTTTACGTGCATTTGTAGATTGGATAATCTATAATATGGACCAGAAAACAGATTTCAATAGCAGTGTTGTAGTAGTACAGCCTATCGATAAAGGTATGGTAGACATGCTGAATGCACAAGACTGTTTGTATCACGTAAACTTGCAGGGACTCGACAAAGGTGAAACTGTAAACAGCCTGACAATGATCGATGTTATCAGTCGTGCCTTGAATCCTTACACTCAGAACGCTGAATTTATGAAACTGGCAGAACAGCCTGAAATGCGTTTCGTAATTTCAAATACAACCGAAGCAGGTATCGCTTTCGATCCTTCTTGCAAGCTTGAAGATGCTCCTGCTTCTTCATATCCAGGAAAATTGACTCAGTTGCTGTATCACCGTTATAAAACATTCAATGGCGATATGTCAAAAGGTTTGATCATTTTCCCTTGTGAGTTGATCTTCCTGAACGGACACAAACTGAAAGAAACTATTTACCAGTACATTGAATTGTGGAACTTGGGTGACGATTTCAAGAACTGGTTTGAAAAGGCTTGTGGTGTATATGCTACATTGGTAGACCGTATCGTACCGGGATTCCCACGTAAGGAAATTGCTGAAATCAAAGAAAAACTGCAATACGATGATAACTTGGTAGTTCAGGGAGAAATCTTCCATTTGTGGGTTATCGAAGCTCCGCAGGAAGTTGCTAAGGAATTCCCAGCAGACAAGGCTGGCCTGAATGTATTGTTTGTACCTTCTGAAGCTCCTTACCACGAAAGAAAAGTAACTCTGTTGAACGGTCCTCACACTGTACTTTCACCGGTTGCTTACTTGTCAGGTGTAAACATTGTTCGCGATGCTTGCCAGCATCCGGTTATCGGCAAATATATCAATAAAGTAATGTTTGACGAATTGATGGAAACTTTGAACCTTCCGAAAGAAGAGCTTGAAAAATTTGCTCATGATGTTTTGGAACGTTTCAACAATCCGTTTGTTGACCATCAGGTTACTTCTATCATGCTGAATTCATTCCCGAAATTCCAGACTCGTGACCTTCCAGGTTTGAAAGTGTACTTGGAACGTAAAGGTGAACTTCCGAAAGGACTGGTATTGGGTCTTGCAGCTATCATTACTTATTACAAAGGCGGTGTACGTGAAGACGGCGCAGAAATTGTTCCAAACGATGCACAGGATATCATGGACTTGTTGAAACAGCTTTGGGCTACAGGTGATACTCAGAAAGTAGCTGAAGGAGTTTTGGCTGCCGAATTTATCTGGGGCGAAAACCTGAACAACATCCCGGGACTGACTGCTGCTGTAAAAGCTGACTTGGACAGCATTCAGGCTAAAGGCATGCTGGAAACAGTAAAATCTATTCTGTAATTAATTGTTAGAAATTCCATAAGAGGAGGAAAAATATCCGCTCATGCAACGGATATTTTCCTCCTTTCTTGTTTTTTTGTAAAGAGCTATCTCTTTCCCTTACTTCTACCATAATTCACTTTCTTTTCTCTTCAGAATAATAAGATTGTCGAGCAACTATTCAATACTTACAGTCGTTCAAAAAAACATGCTGAAGAAAAAATTTTTTTCGTACGAATTTTTAAAAAACATCAAGAATAATTTCCTAAAAGATGCTGAAGTTTTTTACTGAAGAATTGGAGCCATAAAGTTTACAAAGACGACCATGAAAAGATAAAGAGCATTATGATAGAACCTAATAAATTATAAAGGAATATATTAAACATTTGAAAAGGCAGTTTTACCGACTTAAATATGAAAAGAACAAATATGAGCAGGACGATTGATTTTTACGGAATATAAAAGTAATATACCTTCAATATTCCATAAAAATCAGAGAGAAAACTTACTATTTTCAAATAAGTTAAGTCATACCGGTAATTAGAATCTGGCTTTTGTTCTTTCTCCTGCTCCAGAACCTTTATATTTGCTCTGAGCGGTATTAAAGCGATATTGGACAGTTATAGCAAATTCTCTTGAATCATAACAATTAGCCTGATAAGCAGTAAGTCTATTCATATATACACGACTAGCGTCTTTCTGCTGATGAAACAAATCATTACCTCTGAGCTCTACATTAAATGCATCATTAAAGAAACTTTTACTAATAGCAAGATTCAGAATATACATATTCTTCATCATGTAAATATTCTGATAATTTCCTTTCCCCTGAAATGTAAAATCAAGGTTTATAAGAAAATTTTTAGGGAGAGTAAAGGTATTGTTTAACATTACATTCAGAGCAGGTTTCTTCAATTCTAAATCAGCAAGGTCTGTATGCACATTAACCCATTGTTTGCTTACTCCTACTCCATACATCGGAGACCAAAAACCTATAGTCGGAGAAGCTCCAATAAATGCGTTCAGAGTCGGCATCCTATCAAAATTTATGTAACTGATGGATGACAGTTCGGGATTAGCTTCAGTCTGTGTGCTCCATGTGAAAATCTCATCTTTCTTCTGCTGATAACTTAACATAAACTGGAAGTATTTCTACATGGCATTAAGTGATATATCATGAGTAATAGACGGAAGTAAATATGGATTACCTTGCTGAAGTGTAAAGCGATTTATATAAAATACATTATTACTCAGGTCCGCATATGAAGGGCGTTGAATTGTAGCTGCATAACTTAGTTGTGCCTGTACCTGTCCAAACTGAGTCGCGAATGAGAGTGCCGGAAACACATTGTCAAAATTCTTGCTCTGTGCATCAATCTTTTGCTGATCCTCCGAATACTCAAAATCCACATGTTCATATCTTATACCGGCACTAAGCATACCAAATGGCAATTGAACATCGTAGCTGGTAAAGCCCCCGATGTAATTCTCACTTATATTACTACATGAACTAGGAACATAAGATTCATTACGGCTCAGATAATTATTGTCACGGTTCGAATAAGTATATTCACCACCAAAGGACAATTGCCCCTTCCATATAGGGTAAGTGAAAACAACTTTACCAGCACACATCTTGTTTTTTACCTGGTTAAAAGCAGCAATCTGGCGGTCATCCTGTTCCTGACTCTGCTCGGAAGTATTGTTGGTGGCATCATAATCTGACTTATAGTAATCCGCATTTACATCAATACCAAGTTTGCCAGCAGTACCTGTATAATATAAATTTAACTGATGCCCCAAACTATAATCCCGATTTTCTATACCAGTACTACTCCACTGGTCATAAAAGTCATTATTCTTTTCAACCTTACTCAATATGTCTGTATTTACATAAGAAGAAGGATAACCTAACATTTGATAGCGTGCGCCAAAAGAGTGATTGTCATTTATCTGATAGTTAAAACCAAATGTTCCGCTCATTTTTTGGGTCTGTCCGTTCATCTGCATGGTGTTATGCTGCTGCCACAAACTGCTGGTATTCGTTTCCTGTTCCACTGAAGATATCTGTTCCGTACGATTCAATCTATAGTCAAATGAACCAAAAAGATCTAATCCGGCATGGCGATAATTTACATTAGCCTGTTCAATAAGGTCTGTATTTTCCGACTGATAGTAAGAAGAACGGACATCAAAGCTGAACCCGTCTCCTTGGCGTTTGACAGTCTTTATACGTATAACTGATTTGACGCTGGCATCATATTGTGCACTAGGAGTTGTCAAAAGTTCTACATGTTTTATATCCGTTGAATTTAATTGCTCCAGTTCTGTATTATCACGTACCAAACGTCCATTAATATATATGAGCGGAGTACCTTTACCGAAAACTACAAATTTATCCTTACTTTTACTAACTCTAGGTATTCTAGCCAACACATCACTAGCAGAACCTGCTTTACTTAATAAACTATTCTGGACATCAGTCACAAGAGCATTACCTTTCATAAAGACAACAGGATGTGTACCTTCAACAACAACCTCCTGTAATGCCTGTACATCAGGAGACATCTGTATATTAGGTTCATTCAATTCGGATGTATTCTTATAAACCGTAACATACCCGATTGAAGAAATACGAATTAACTGCCCCTCCGTAACTTGCTCCAATTTGAAATTACCTTGTAAATCTGCAGTAGTACCAACCACAAACGCTGAATCTGGTAAAGATAATGCCACAACATTGGCATACGGCAGAGGTACATTTTTTTCATCTGTAATTTTACCTATATATGTTGATTGACCATATGTAGTAACAGATGTAAATAGCAGTAATAAAGCTAAAGTTTTTTTCATAAGTTTATGATTTATCTACCTCAATAGTGAAAAGACTTATATTCCTATGGTAAGTCATCTATCTTATTAATTCGTTGTTTTATTTCGGGTTGCAAATGTAATCTTTTCCATATACACATTCTTATTGAGGACAATATTTTTTAGAAATAATATAACACTAATAAAGAAAACAAAAGCTACTTGCTGCGTGAAATCAATCTTATAAACAGTTATGCCCATCATAAAAGCGTGGCTATGATTAAAAACATTCAGTGGATATCGAATTATGATGATGGGAGTAAGATAGTTCCGAACATGGAATAAAGGAAATATATGTTATGTTGCTTCTTGAATAATAAAAATAGGGAGAATCTTGATATGAATCTCCCTAAATAGTACTTGCATCTGTTACTTATTTCCAACAACTGTTTGTATGAATATATACTCTATTTACGATGTTGTGAATAAGACCAAGCATTCCTCCCAATATACATTATCAGTATAAAAAGTAAATAGTGACTTACGGTAAGCTTATTTTACCGGAATGCGGATAGTTCCAGTTTTTATTCCTTTGGCAGTAGCCTGAAGTTCTATCTCACCAGTTTTTTCTCCCGACTGGACTATAACAGTGAGCATACCTCCGAACGCATGCATTTCCGGCTTGTGGAATAAATCCAGACAAGTAGGATCTCCGTTTGCAGAAGCACGGTACTTACCTGCCCCTTTTACTTTGAAACTTACCAGACGTCCGTCATTCGGGCACAAGTTGCCGTCTTTATCAACAATGCGGAGTGTAACATATGCCAGATCCTTTCCGTCTGCCTGAAGAGAGCTGCGAGCTGTAACAAGTTCTATATGATGCGGCTTGCCTGCAGTACGAACAGTCTTTTCTGCAACAGGATTCCCCTGTTCGTCGTATGCCACTACTCTCACCTCGCCCGGCTGATAAACTGCGTCATGCCACATCAGACGATAACGGTTTTCTACTGTTCCGTTCTTGTGTTTAGTCTGACGTCCATAGCTTTTTCCGTTGATAAACAATTCTGCCGAAGGATAGTTTGTATAAACAAAAACAGGAGTCTTTTCACCTTCACGTCCTTCCCAATTCCAGTGCGGCAGGATATGCAGTGTTTCTGCTTCTTTATTCCATACACTTCGGTACAGATAATAACGGTCTTTGGGGATAGATGCCAGGTCAATGATACCGAACATTGAACTATGATTCGGCCATGCATTGGTGTCATACGGGCTCGGCTCGCCTAGATAGTCGAATCCAGTCCACACAAACTGTCCGATTGTCCATTCATGATCTTCGGCACGTGCAAAATCAATATCAGGAATGTTAGACCAGTTGCAATATTCCAGATCATATGAAGAAGACTGATGATCATCATACATAGCTCCGGCCTTACGTTCCACCGGGAACTTATATACTCCACGAGAGCTGACAGTAGACGATGTTTCCGAACCTAAAATAATGTTTTGTGGCAAACGTTCGTAAGCTTCATCATATAGGTGAGCACGATAATTCAGCCCCGGAATATCAAGCATTGCAGCAAATCCGTTTGCCAGTACACTTTTCACTTGATCCATACCACAGGTTACCGGACGTGTAGGGTCTTCCCGATGACAGATATCCTGTAAGAACTTTGCTACTTTATATCCTTCCGGACTCCATTGGGTAGGAACCTCGTTACCGATACTCCACATTACCACACATGGATTGTTCCGATACTGTCGAAGCATGTTTACCATATCCTTTTCCGCCCATTCATTAAAGAAGCGATGGTATCCGTTGTCACACTTGGCGATATCCCATTCGTCGAACGGCTCAAGCATCATCATGAATCCCATTTCGTCGCAAAGTTCGACTAGTTCAGGAGCAGGCATATTATGCGATGTACGGATGGCGTCACATCCCATTTCTTTGAGTAACGTCAACTGATGGCGGAGCGCTGCAACATTAATTGCTGCTCCCAAAGGTCCCAGGTCATGATGATTGCATACTCCCTGAAATTTACGTCGCTTTCCGTTCAGGTAAAAACCTTTGTCGGCTATATATTCAATTGTACGAATTCCGAAACGTGTGGAATAAGTATCGAGAAGCGTATCACCTGAATAGATTTTTGATACGACCTTATATAGGACTGGAGTTTCGGGCGACCAGAGCTTAGGTCGTTCTACGATAAAATTCTGAGTAAAAGGTTGGCCGTGATTGATGACTCCTTTGTTCGTTTTGGTTGAAACCACCTGTCCGTCAGCATCCATAATGTCCGTTACCACAGTCAGCTCTGTTTTTTCCGCATTTAAAATCGTTGTACGAAGACAAACAGAAGCATATTCGTCCTTCACGTACGGAGTAGTAATCTGAGTTCCCCATACCGGAACATGGATTTTTTCTGTAGTTACTACATGTACGTTTCGATAAAGTCCCGCTCCCGGATACCAACGTGATGATTGTGGACGATTTTCCAATCGTACGGCAAGTGTGTTATTTTTACCATCTTCATTTACTAGAGAGGTAACGTCACAATAGAAAGAGTTATAGCCACAGGACCAGAAACAGGCTTCTTTTCCGTTGACAAGCACACGAGCCTCGCTCATTGCTCCGTCAAAGATCAGGGTTGTCTGTTTTCCTGGAGTAGAATGAAATGTTGTACGATACCATCCTATGCCTACGTATGGCAAACCACCCGTACGTCCGGTTTTTAAGCTAGCCTGAGTTTCAAAATTCTGTGTGACGGCTACATTTTGTAAGTCGTTGTTCTTATCGAAAGGTCCGAAAATAGCCCAGTCATGTGGAATGTCTACAGTTTCCCATTTAGCATCATTGAATGCTGGCATTTCAGCATTGCTAACCTCTCCTTTGGTAAATTTCCATCCTTTTTCCAGCAGATATTCGCTTCGCTGTGCATGGAGATTTAGAGCCAGGCAAAATCCCATGGTCATGAGATAAAATGTCTTCATGTGTGTTTCCCTTAATATTATAATATCAATGCGAATCAGGAGTTGAAAATAGCTTATGATTCAGGTTTTAAAAGTTTATAATTCAGTTAATTACTTCATTGTTCTATTTTATAATCTCCTTGAAAAATCAGTATATTAGAGTAATAATTCCCGTTATTGTCTAATTATGATTCCCAAGGAGAAAAAGTTAAAACTAATAGGTTTGTATATGTATATCTGTGATGTCTATAAGTCTACTCTGCGTTTCTACTGCCAGAGATTCAGCAACAACTCCAATCCCGAATTTACGGATGAGGAGGTTCTTACCATCTATCTGTTCTGTGGTTACTGTCAGAGATACTTCGGCATCTGATTCAAATCTTCCATATCGCAAAATTATTACAATGCAAAGATAATGATTTTAACGCTAATTTAATTATGCTTTAGACTATAAGATAAGATTACCTTGAAAATCAATGAAGTCAATCGGAAAGCTGTCTGGACAGGTATAATGATTATTCTTTTTTGTGTTATTATTTATTACTTGGTTAAATTGGTTGTTTATATTGGCTCTGTGATATCAGATTTTTTTAATGGCTTGTTTGCTGCTCTTTGAAATAATAGGAAATCATTGATTTTTTATCTCCAAAAGAATCTTGTATGTTATTCATTGAATTTCAATCAGCCATTTGAAATATCATAAGTAATAATAGCCCTATCAAACTTTTTTGGTAATGATAGGGCTATTAGCAGAAGAGTAATAAATTAATCTATCTATATGGGATTTAAACTTCATTATAATTACATCATCGAAACCCACACAATACCCAGTACAACCGATACAATGGTGGCTATCAGTCCGGGCATCATAAACGAATGGTTCAGCAGGTATTTGCCTATTCGTGTCGTTCCGGTAGTATCAAAGTTTATGGCGGCTATCACTGTCGGATAGTTGGGCAGGAAAAAATAACCGTTCACAGCTGGGAAAAGCGCGATAAGCATATAAGGAGAAATGCCTAGTGCTATGCCGAGCGGTAACAGAGAACGAACGGTAGCTGCCTGACTGAACAACAAGATGGACATCAGGAACAAGGCCACACCAAACAGCCAAGGCATATCGGTAACAAGGCCGAAAATATTCTCTTTCATAACTTCCATGTTTCCTGCGATGAAGGTATCTCCCATCCATGCGATACCAAAAATTGCAACTACGGCCTGCATTCCTGCATTGAAAACAGAACCTTTTGCTGCCTTTATACCATCTGTTTTTGTGAATAGCAAAATGAGTGAGGCGGCAGAAAGCATCAACACTTCGATAATGTGCGACATCTCCATTTGAACTTCACCTTGAGCTGTTGTAAATGTCGGGCGGAGTCCGTCGATAGATCCGAATAAAACAATACCTATCGTGGCAGCCAAAAAGAGAATGACAGAAGTAAGTGCCTTACCATGGCTTGCCACTTCTGTGGTATGATAACCATCACCGGAAATTTCACCAGCTGCCAGTCGTCTTTGATATTCAGGATCATCTTTCAGTTCCTTGCCGACTTTCATCGAATACAATGCACTGAGAAGAACTCCAACCAGCGTACAGGGAATGGAAATCTTCAGGATATCGAACAGCGAAATGTTATATCCAGCAAGCATACTGAGCATAGCAATCGTTGCTGCCGATATCGGGCTGGCAGTAATAGCCTGCTGCGAAGCGATAACTGCGATACCCAGCGGACGTTCCGGACGAATACCTGTATCTTTGGCAACCTCGGCAATAACGGGAAGAACAGAATAAGCCACATGTCCTGTTCCTGCAAAAAAGGTAAAAAAGTAAGTCACAAACGGGCTTAGCAATGTAATATGATGCGGGTTCTTTCGCAAAATCTTCTCTGCCCACTTCACCATCAGGTCCAGTCCGCCTGCTGCTTGCATACAACTTGCTGCCGCAATGACGGCAACAATCATAAGCATTACATCTATCGGAGGTGCAGTGGGTTGAAGTCCGAATACAAAGGTCAGCACAGCAAGACCAAGTCCGCCCAATATTCCCAGTCCGATACCGCCTACTCTTGCACCGATAATTATCGCCACGAGGACAAATAATAATTGTAATAGCATAAGAATCTTTATGAAATAATTAATACAAGTTTTATTATTTTCTCCAGCCGTAGTCGTTGTGATAAACCATCAGCTTACTCATTCCGCCGTCGATGGTCAGGCATTGTCCGTTGATGAAAGAATTGCGTTCGTCGCAGAGAAACTCTACAGCACGGACGATATCTTCAGGCTCTCCTACCCGTTGTGACGGATGTTGCATGATATCTCCTTCAGTGTAGTCGGGAACATAACTTTCGTCGTGGAACTTACCTGTATCAATCCATCTCGGTGCTATAGCATTGACACGGGCTATACCGGCGAGGCTTACGGCAAGCGCATGGGTCAGTGCGGTAATGCCTCCTTTGGCTGCCGTATAAGCTTCTGTATCGGACTGTGACTGAAACGCACGGGTTGAGGAAAGGTTTACGATGGAGCCGACACCGGCAAAATGGTGCATGAAGAGCTTGCTAAGCAGATAAGGAGCTGCAACACCGACACGCTGTACATACAAGAAATCATCGTAACTACATCCGCTGAGAACTCCTCCTTTCATCAAGCAAGCATTGTTTATCAGGCAATATATTCCTTGTGGAGTTTCTTCTATCACTCTCGCCGCAAACTTTTGCAATACTTGTTCGTCGGCAATATCTCCTGTAAAGCCATAAACATTCATTTGTTTGGCACATAATTTTTCCGTTACAGTCGCAACGGCATCCGCATCCATATCTATAAAATAGACTGCATTACCTTGCGATGCAAAATACTCTACCAGGCAGCGCCCTATCCCTTTGGCTCCGCCAGTTATAACTATTGTTCTCATTGATTGTTATTTCTTGTTTGCAAAAATACGGAAATTCATGAGTTCTCCCTATCTTTGTGCCCGATTTTATCAACCGTAACTAGCATGAAACCACAATTATTGATAGCATCTCCTGTATCTGGAAGCGGAAAAACTACTTTTACGCTGGGATTGTTGCGTGTTTTGCAGCAAAGGGGATTGCGTACACAAACATTTAAATGTGGCACTGACTGCATAGATACTCAGTATCATTCGATTGCTGCTGGTTACGATTCTGTAAATCTGGATGCCTGGCTGGCATCCGACAGTCATATCCAGTCTGTTTATAATAAATATGCAGAAAAGGCTGATGTATGTATAACTGAGGGGAGCATGGGACTCTTTGATGGCTATAATCGTATGCAAGGGAGTAATGCTCATATTGCGCGGTTATTGAAGATACCCGTAATATTAGTGGTCAACGCACGTGCAACTGCATATTCAGTAGCACCTGTATTGTATGGATTCAAACATTTCAAGAATTTGGTTCATGTAGCAGGTGTTATTTTTAATCAGGTTACTTCATCCGTTCATATAAATTTGTTGCGTGAAGCTTGCGTCGATGCAGGTGTAGAATGTCTGGGATATTTACCTATAATAGATGATTTTAAATTGCCTTCCCGTCATTTTGGACTGACACTGACTGCCAGGCGTTCTATAGACGAACAAATAGACCAGATCGCTTCTCTAGTGGACAAATATGTGAATGTAGATAAGTTGTTAAGTTTATGTGAACGCATTTTCCCCTGTCAGCATATTCTTCCTTACACATCTGATTCGGAGTTAGAAAACAGACCGATAACAAACAGTAAAAAGTTGCGTATAGCTATCGCACGCGATCCGGCCTTTTGTTTTTTATCGCGTGAAACGATTGATTCCTTGTCACGAAATGGGCAAATCACCTATTTTAGTCCTGTATATGGCAGCGACCTTCCGGAAGCTGATCTGGTTTATATTCCAGGAGGATATCCGGAATTGTTTGCACGTCAGCTATATCGCCGGAAACGATTATTCGGACAGCTTCGCAACTATATTGAGAATGGGGGCAAACTGCTGGCCGAATGTGGGGGAATGCTCCTGCTTTCACACTCTATAACCGCACGTCGTGGGGGAACTGCCTATGAAATGGCCGATATCTTTCCTTTTAATTTTACAGTGACCGATTCGCGAATATGTACTGGCTATCGTCAAATGAATTACCGGAAACTGATGCTGCGTGGTTATGAATCTCATTATACAGAACAGCTTATAACGTCTGAAAATTTAATTCCGGCAGCATCAGTTTATACAATGCGTGGTAATACAGTACCATCTTCGTTCTATCGGCATGATAATGCTTATGCCAGTCTTGTACGCTGGTATTGGGGAGTAAATGATATGCTGGATTTATGGAGTGATGAAGATCTTTTATAGTCGGTCTTTAAAAACTGATATTTATTCCAGCCATAACTGTAGCCCGTGGCATCGGATATCCTGCATTAATCTCATATTTTTGCGCCAGCAAGTTCTCACCGCGTGCCCAGATATTCAGCCAGCGGCAAGCTTGATATGAAGCCCGTATGTTCCATAAAACAAATTCTTCTGTTTTAATTGGATCGGTTTGTGTATAAAGTCCGGAGATATATTGTATGCCAGTAGATATATCCCAATGTCTATAGTTAAAGTTGACTCCGGTATAAAGCTTGTGCTTTGGGGCTGCCAAAACAGGATTTTTCATATGCAGATAACTATAATTCCCGTCGACAGACCAATATTGACTGATACGCCAGGCTGCTTGTAATTCTATTCCGGAATTTTCTATTTCGCCGGAATTCTGATTTAGCATACCACTACCATTGGGATTGGGAAGAGTTTCAATAAGATTTTTCCCGTCAATGTAAAACAAGTTTACTCCATATGCTAATCTGCCGTTCAGCAATTGTTGCGAAAAAGCCAATTCATAATTCCACATGGATTCCGGTTGTAAATCGGGGTTCTGTGACGGAAACATATACATCTCCCGTAGAATTGGGTAACGGAAGCCCTTCGATGCAGAAGCTTTCATTTCAATCGTATGGGGCAAATGAAAAGCCAGTCCTGCTTGTGGCACCCATTCCAATCCAACACGTGAATGATGATCTGCGCGAAGTCCGGCATTGAAAGTCAGCCAAGTTCCTATATTTTGGCGCAGATCAACATAGCCAGCCAATTCGTTTTCATGCTTGTTTACCAGATCTGATGTTGTACCTATATGCTCTCCACTTACATATTCATTCCAAGCCTTACCTCCGTATCGAAACCAGTCAACCCCTGCTGTTATTCGGTTTCCCTTAAAAAGCTGCATACTCTGATAGAGTGAAACTCCCATCATATTATCCCGTGAGTTGAAACGTTCATCCTGAGGTTTCTCTTCTTTTGAAGGTGTATATCCGTCGTTAATCCAATGTTTTCCCCAATTGTAAAAAAAACTCAGACCTCCGGATGTCTGTTCATAGTTGTTTTCAATAGCGAATAAAGTTACCCCTCTCGTAATACGCTGGTCACCGTCGAGCAACGGAGCCGTTATCGGTCCCGGATATGATGCATTGAAATGGGTTATGTTTATATCTCCTCGCAAACTCCAGTTGCCGGTCATTTCATAGCCTAATTTTGCATATCCTCCGTATTGTTCAAACTCCATATTGTCGCGATGCCCGTCTGTACGATTATACGAACCTGACACTACACTGGAAAAACGTCCTTTACGAATACGGCTGGTGAATTCTGATTCTAATGTGTTGTAAGAACCATATCCCATGTGAATGTTAGTATTTACACCGTTGTCATGCATTTTTCGGGTGACAATATTTATTACGCCACCCATTGCATTGGAGCCATAGAGTACGGATGCCGGACCTCTTAGAACTTCTACCCGATCGGCAAGGAATGACTGGTAAGCATCTGCTATAGGGTGACCGAATATACCGGCATATTGTGGATGACCGTCAATCATAACCATTAATCTGCCTGTCCCGCCACTTAGACCACGCAGCGAAATACCTCCGGCAGCACCAGTTGAAACCCCATATCCCATGATACCTCTTGAGGTGACAAACAGTCCCGGAATTTGTTCGGTAAGCACAGGTAATAAAGAGGGTTGCATGGCATGTTCTATGTCGATGCGGTTGATTACGGAAACAGTTTGTGAAAGATGGCGCACATCTGTCTCGTTACGGCTTCCTGTAACCACTACCTCTCCTATTTCATAAACTTTGCTTGCACGAATTGTATCATGTTTTTGTTCTTGCGACATCCCTGGGGTACAGATCAGGTTCAAAAAGCCTGCAAAAACAATTGTTTTTCTTATATTGGTTATTCTATTCATTACTGATTTTGATTTTAATGGCAAAGATACCCTATTTCAGGATATAATACTTACCTCGATTACTGATTATGTTTACTTTATTACGGTTTCTTAGATAAGAAGTGATGTTTTTATAAGCAGTTTATTAGTTTATATAGATTGTACGCGCATTTCTTTTCAGACAAAATACAAGAAAAGTAATGTAAATATTAGAGAAAAAATCATATCTTTGCATTATGATTGAATTAGCAAAACATATTGAAGTATTACTCCTGGAGAACGATTGCGTGATTGTTCCTGGTCTGGGAGGCTTTATAGCTCACGATCGTTCGTGTGTATACAACGAAGATACGGGAGAGTTTTGTCCGCCGGCACGTACAATCGGCTTTAATCCTCAACTTGTCATGAATGACGGTTTGCTTGTACAGTCTTATATGCAAGCATATAATACGGATTTTCCTGATGCAACCCGCAAGATAGAAAAGCTCGTACAGAAACTGAAAGAAGATATTTACCGATACGGACATATATATTTGAACAATGTAGGTACGTTGTATTATAATATGAACGGAGTATATGAATTTGAACCGGAAGCAAATGGTTTCTTTACTCCTTCATTATATGGACTTCAAGGATTCACATTTCCAATGTTGTCACCAGAGAATGGACCTCAGGAGAAACCTTTGGTCGAATATGCTATGCCCCGCACGATAAAGACCAGTACACGCCGTTCGTCCTTTCATTATCGCAGATGGAGTAAGAATATTGTGGCAATAGCAGCTGCAATATTGTTGTTTTTCTTGTTTTCTATTCCAGTGGAAAACACCTACTTGGATGATGCTGAATATGCTTCTTTAGGTTCGACTGGATTATTTGATGCTATCAAAAATCATTCTATGGCATCAAGTATTATTACGGTCTCTCCTTCTGTTCAGCAACAGGAAAAGAAACAAAAAACAGTAAAAAAACAATCTGTAAAGAATAATATCAATACACTGAAACCAGTTGCTGTGAAAATTGAAAAAGTTGCAGCAGCTCCATCGGCAAAGCCGGCAGCACATGTTGTAAAGGATGTGAAGCAACCAGTAGAAAAAAAGACTCCTGCAGCTAATAAAGTGCCGCAAAAAGCGACTACAAAAGCTGGCATTTATATTATAGTTGCAAGTCTGGCAACAAATAGTGACGCAATGCAAGTCGTAAAACAAATGCAGCAAAAAGGTTATAAGGAAGCGCAAATTCTGGAATCGGACGGACGTTTCCGTGTTGCAATCAACCGATATACTAATCAGACTGATGCATATAAACAGATTAAAGAATTGAAGAAAAATGCAGATTTTGCGTCAGCATGGGTGCTTACAACTAAATAAACCGAGAATAATCACATTATGAAAAGAGTCAGATGTCCGAAGTGTGACAACTACATACAATTTGATGAAACAAAATACGAAGAAGGTCAGTCATTGGTATTCGTATGCGATAATTGTAAAAAACAGTTTGGTATCCGTATTGGAAAATCCAAACTGAGTGCAGGTTCCCGTCGTGAAGAAGTCGTTGATGAGAGAGAAGGAACGCAAGATTTTGGCAACGTGATAGCTATAGAAAATGTTTTCGGCTATAAACAAGTGCTTCCTTTGCATGAAGGTGATAATATAATAGGTCGCCGTAGTAAAGGGAATGAAATTGATATTCCTGTAGAAACAAATGATCCAAGCATGGATCGCCAGCATTGCGTGCTGAATGTAAAGCAAAACAAACAAGGGAAAATCGTATATACCCTACGGGATAATGACAGCATAACGGGAACTTTCCTGATGAATGAACTTTTAGGTCCCAAAGATCGTGTACGTATAGAAGACGGAGCCATTTTTACTCTTGGAGCAACTACGCTCATTTTACGAGCAGCAGAAGAAAAATAAATTTTTATATATTAAGGATAACTAAACTAAATAACCTAACTTTTTAACCTAACTTTGTTATGGCATCAAACAACGTAATGATTGTACGCCACAAGCTATTGGAAAAACTGGTCGCTTTGTGGAAGGAAAACCAGCTAGTTGAAAAAATAGATCGTGTTCCTTTGGAATTCAGTCCTCGTCGTTCTCAACCTGTAGGACGCTGCTGTATTCATAAAGAACGCGCCGTAACGAAATATAAGTCACTTCCGTTGCTGGGCTGGGATATGTCTGATGAAACGGATGAACTGACTCCTCTATCGGAATATGCCCGTCAGGCATTGGATCGTAGAAACAAACTTAAAGAAAATATTCTGTGTGTTATAGATGAAGCATGCTCTTCTTGTGTACAGGTTAATTACGAAGTAAGTAATCTGTGCCGTGGTTGTGTGGCCAGAAGCTGCTATATGAACTGCCCGAAAGGAGCTGTACATTTCGACAAGAAAACAGGACAGGCACATATTGATCATGATACTTGTATCAGCTGTGGTATTTGTCATAAAAGTTGTCCTTATCATGCGATTGTATATATTCCGGTACCTTGTGAAGAAGCATGTCCGGTAAAAGCAATCAGCAAAGATGAAAATAATATAGAGCACATAGACGAAAGCAAATGTATTTATTGCGGAAAGTGTTTGAATGCATGTCCGTTTGGCGCAATTTTCGAGATATCTCAGGTATTCGATGTGTTGGAAGCAATACGCCGTGGTGAACAGGTTGTTGCAATTCCAGCTCCTTCTGTACTGGGACAGTTCGATGCAACTATCGACCAGGTTTACGGAGCTTTGAAAGAGGTAGGCTTTGCTGATGTAATAGAAGTTGCCGAAGGAGCTATGCAGACAACAAGCAATGAGGCACACGAATTACTTGAAAAGCTGGAGGAAGGACAAAAGTTTATGACAACCTCATGCTGTCCTTCATATATTGAGCTAGTAAACAAGCATATTCCTGCTATGAAGCCTTATGTGTCAGGTACAGGCTCTCCTATGTATTATGCTTCGCGTATTGCCAAAAAGAAATATCCGGAAGCAAAAGTTGTTTTTATAGGTCCGTGTATTGCAAAGCGTAAAGAAGCACAGCGTGATGAGTGTGTAGACTACGTAATGACATTCGAGGAATTACATTCAGTATTCCGTGGATTAGGTATTGAGCTGGCTCAAGCCAACCCGTATAAGGTTACCTATGAATCTGTTTGTGAAGCCCATGGCTTTGCACAAGCTGGTGGTGTTGCAGGAGCAGTTAAGTCATATTTGGGTCCTAAGGCAGATGGTATAAAGATGCTGCAGTTCTCAGACTTCAACAAGAAGAGTATTGGACAGATGCGTGCATGGGCTAAGACAGGAAAAGTGGATGCCCAATTCATCGAAATGATGGCATGCGAAGGAGGATGTGTAACAGGACCAAGTGCTTATAATGATTCTGTTTCAGGAAAACGCCAGTTGAATCAAGATTTGCTGAAGCGTACGCTGAAATATGAAAATTATAAAGAAGAATAATTTCTTCTCTACCTTATGAGAAGTTTAATAGAACGTCTTCATCGGGAGCATACACTGGCTCCCGGTGAATTTCGTATCTTATTGAGTCAGTGTAATGATAAGGATTTATCCTATATCAATGCTCTTGCAAGAGAGGTTTCACATGCTAGCTTTGGAAACCGGATTTTTATCCGGGGACTTATTGAAGTTGGCAACCGATGTAAGAATGACTGCTACTATTGTGGTATCCGGCGTAGTAATCATCTGATAGAACGCTATCATTTGGATGAAGAAACAATGCTAGCGTGTTGCCGACATGGTTATGAACTGGGATTCCGGACGTTTGTTCTTCAGGGAGGAGAAATGAATGATGATGAAATGATTATACGTACTGTATCCTCTATTCGAAAAGAGTTTCCAGACGTAGCAATTACACTTTCATTAGGAGAAAAAGAAACATCTGTATACGAACGTTTTTTCCAGGCTGGAGCTAACAGATATTTACTTCGTCACGAAACGCATAACGAGCTTCATTATCGCAAACTTCACCCTGAAGCTATGTCTTTGTCCAACCGTCTGAGGTGTCTGGCAGACTTGAAGCGTATTGGTTTCCAGACTGGAACAGGGATTATGGTAGGAAGCCCATATCAGACTATTGATAATTTGATAGAAGATATCCTTTATATCGAAAACCTTCAACCAGAAATGATCGGTATTGGACCGTTTCTTCCACATCATGATACTCCTTTTGCAATGATGCCTTCGGGAAGTTTGAACCAGACACTGCTCCTACTCTCCATTTTCCGTCTGATGCATCCTCATGCTTTAATTCCTTCTACAACAGCACTTGCTACCCTTTCTCCAGAAGGACGAGAAAAAGGCATATTGGCAGGAGCCAATGTAGTAATGCCTAACCTCTCTCCCGTCATACAACGGAGCAAATATTCCTTATACGATAATAAGGCTTCTCTAGGTGCTGAAGCAGCCGAAGGACTTCTTCTGTTGGAACAGCGACTGAAAGTAATAGGATATGTCATAGATAAAGGTCGAGGAGATTACAACGCATACTAAACATCGTTTTATTATTAAATATAAAGTCAATTATGTATAAAATAGATTCACCTCATGCAGAAGAATTCATCAATCACGATGAAATCATGGCTACACTGGATTATGCAAAAGCCAACAAAGACAATCGTGAGTTGATTCGTTCTATCATAGATAAAGCTCGCGACTGTAAAGGACTTTCTCATCGTGAAGCTGCCGTTCTGTTGGAATGTGACGACAATGATTTGTTGGAAGAAATATATGCACTGGCACGCGAGATCAAACAGCGCTTTTACGGTAACCGTATTGTTATGTTTGCTCCGCTTTATTTGTCAAACTACTGTGTAAACAGTTGCGTATACTGTCCTTACCACATCAAAAACAAGTCGATTGCCCGCAAGAAGCTTACTCAGGATGAGATTCGCCAGGAAGTCATTGCATTGCAAGATATGGGACATAAACGTCTTGCTATCGAGGCTGGTGAAGATCCACTGCATAACCCGATAGAATATATCCTGGAATCTATAAAGACCATTTACAGCATTAAGCATAAAAATGGAGCTATCCGTCGTGTGAATGTAAATATAGCTGCAACAACAGTCGAAAATTACCGTCGTTTGCACGATGCAGGAATTGGAACTTATATTTTGTTTCAGGAAACTTATCATAAAGAGAACTATGAAAAACTTCATCCACGCGGACCCAAAAGTAATTATGCATATCATACAGAGGCAATGGACCGCGCTATGCAGGGAGGTATCGATGATGTAGGAATAGGAGTACTATTCGGACTTAATACATATCGGTACGATTTTGTTGGTATGTTGATGCATGCTGAACACTTAGAAGCTACATACGGAGTAGGACCTCATACTATTAGTGTTCCGCGTATCTGTTCGGCCGATGACATCAATGCATCTGATTTTGAAAATGCTATTTCAGATGATATCTTCCAGAAAATTGTGGCTGTGATCCGTATCAGCGTTCCTTATACAGGTATGATTGTTTCTACTCGCGAATCTCAACGCTCACGAGAAAAAGTATTGGCATTAGGAGTTTCTCAACTTAGTGGAGGTTCACGTACAAGTGTTGGTGGGTATGTACACGAAGAAACTCCCGAAGAAAATTCGGCACAGTTTGATGTAAGCGATCGCCGTACTCTTGATGAAATAGTATCCTGGCTGTTGAGATTAGGGTATATCCCCAGCTTCTGTACAGCCTGTTATCGAGAAGGTCGTACGGGAGACCGTTTCATGTCGCTGGTAAAAACCGGACAAATAGCCAATTGTTGTGCTCCAAATGCGCTGATGACCCTACAGGAATATTTGGAAGATTATGCTTCTCCAGAAACGCATGAATTGGGTGTGAAAATGATCCGTGAACAGATGGAACAGATTCCTAATCCTGCTATCCGTCGTCGTGCTTTGGAAAATCTGGAACGTATTTCCGAGGGACAACGAGATTTCAGATTCTAATTAATAAAGTTTGAATTTTATGCAAGAAACACCTCGTGCCAACCGCCTGCATATCGGGCTATTTGGCAAACGCAATAGTGGAAAGTCATCGCTGATTAATGCCCTTACTAATCAGGAAGTAGCTTTGGTTTCGGACATAGCAGGAACAACCACTGATCCTGTATATAAAGCAATGGAAATACATGGAATAGGTCCGTGTGTTTTCATTGATACCGCAGGACTTGATGATGAAGGTGAACTGGGAGCACTTCGTATCCAGCAGACTATGCGTGCTATGGATCGCACTGACATTGCATTATTAGTGTGCACAGGAGATGATATAGAGAAAGAACTTGAATGGAGTCGTTTGTTGAAAGAGAAAAATATTCCAGTAATATGGATATTGAATAAAGCAGATTTGCTGACAGATGTTACTTCTACAATTCGTTCGATAGAAAAAAAATGTGGACAGGTTCCCCTTGGAGTAAGTGCCTGCACTAAACAAGGAATGGAAGATATCCGTCGTAGTCTGATTGCTAAATTACCTGATGAAACAATGTCGCGAGGGATTGTTGGCAAACTGGTGGAAGAAGGAGATACGGTAATGCTCGTTATGCCACAAGATATTCAGGCCCCTAAAGGCAGACTAATCCTTCCTCAAGTCCAGACAATTCGTGAATTACTTGACAGGAAGTGCCTCGTAATGAGTTGTACGACAGATCAAATAGATTGTATGCTTCAAGCATTAGTACATCCTCCAAAACTCATTATTACAGATTCCCAAGTTTTCAAGACTGTATATGAAAAGAAGCCTTCTGCAAGTAGATTGACTTCTTTCTCTGTCCTCTTTGCCCAATATAAAGGTGACATTGATTATTTCATAGAGGGAGCAAATGCTATTGGAAGACTGACAGAAAATTCTCGTATCTTGATAGCAGAAGCGTGTACTCATGCTCCACTAACTGAAGATATCGGAAGGGTAAAAATACCCAATATGCTTCGTAAAAAGTTTGGATCAGGATTGCTGATTGAACATGTCTCTGGAACAGATTTTCCTGAGGATTTAAGTAAATATGATCTCATCATTCATTGTGGAGCTTGTATGTTTAATCGTAAATATGTGCTAAGCCGTGTAGAGCAAGCACGTAAGCAGAACATCCCGATGACAAACTATGGAGTAACTATAGCATATCTGGCAGGAATTTTAGATAAAATAGATTATTGATGAAAAAAAGTAGGTTTTATTATTGCTTATTTGTGTAATAAGACCTACTTTTGTTCGACAATTCATTTGCGGTAGTAGCTCAGTTGGTAGAGCATTAGCTTCCCAAGCTAAGGGTCACGGGTTCGAGTCTCGCTTACCGCTCTCAATGAAAGCCTTGATAGTTAAGTGTTTAGCTATCGAGGCTTTTTGCTTCTAGTATGATATAAATACCTATTTCAAGGGCAACAGAGAGGATACATGTAAACCAAGATGTAAACCGAAAAAACATTATGAATGCCTGTATTTCAGTAGCTTGCTACAAATCTAAGACATTATCTAATGGTGAAAATCCATTGATGCTCCAAGTATCTAAAGGAGGAAAGCGTAAATATCAAAGTTTAGGAATATCTATCCTACCCCGTTATTGGGATTTTACACGAAATAAACCTAAGCCCAACTGTCCTAATAGAGAATATATCCAAAAGATTATCTTGGATAAACAACGAGAACTTCAACAACGAATGTTGGAATTTAATACCGAACAAAAAGAATATACAACTACTACCCTACTTAATAATGAGAATACTAAATTTGAATTAAAGACCGTTAGCGAGTTTTACCATGAGCTGATAGAAAAATACACGCATGAAGGGAAATGCGGTAATCGTCTTATCTATAAAAGTTCTTTCAATTCGCTTAACGCATTCTCTAAAGGTAAAGTAGATATTCCATTCAGCAACATAGATATCTTGGCTCACCAAATATGAGAAATGGCTACGTTCCAAAAACAATAAAGAAACGACCATAAGTCTTATGTTTCGTGCACTGCGCAGTGCTTATAATAAAGCAATTAAAGCAAAATGTGCCCGAGTTTCTGATTATCCTTTTAATGAATATAAAATAACCAAATTCAATACTACAACTTCCAAAAGAGCTATTGCTAAAACTGACGTACTGAAGTTTAAAACAGAAGTTCAACCTATAGGGAAGCAGCAGTATATTGAGTTGAGTAAAGATATTTTTATTTTCAGCTATCTATGTGGTGGAATCAATTTTACAGACATAGCCAATTTAACACATGAGAATATTCAAAGTGGCAGACTGCACTATATCCGTCAGAAAACAGGAAAACAAATAAAAATAGGAATACCACAGGAAGCCATGCGGATAATAGAGAAATATTCAAAAACAGGCAAAGGCTATTTATTTCCGATTTTGGATAGTAAGGCTCACAAAACCGCCTTACAGAAACAGAACAGAATACACAAGCTACTTGGCAAAGTCAATAAAAACCTAAAACTGCTTGCAGCACAACTTGGGGTTGAAGCTAACGTTACAACCTATGTTGCTCGCCACTCATTTGCCAGTGTTCTTAAAGTATGAAAAAATGCCGTATTGTCAAAGAACGATTCAGATGCCATAAATTCGGTTTCGAAGATATGGTGATTCTTATTGCTTGTGGATTACACAACTTCAGAATCAGACACAAAATGAGTCATATAACAAATTAATCTATATAATGTCTAATGAATATTGCCTAATTTATAATAAATGCGAGGAGAAAATTTTAGTGTTATATTGTTCAGTAGATTACCTGAAATATCCTCTACATATAACTTCTTGTCGGCAAGCAAATACACCTTATTATCATATACAGAAACACTGTAAATATGCTCATTCTGATGGGTTACTTCCATTTTGCCATTGGTCGGGTTTATTCGGATCAGTCCATTCTGGGTAGCACACAGCAAATAATCCGATTCGTATTTACGGATGTTGTTTACGATAAACGGCTTACCGGAACGTGCAGTTTTACTGTTATCTGAAGGATAAATCAACTTTAAACTGTCTTTCTCCGAATGTGACATAGCATACAAGCCTTGACTGGTAGCTACATAAACCTTTTTTTCGGTTAAGAGAATATCATATACCGAATAATTACATCCTTTGTTACATATAGGATATTTCTCAACAAGGCGAACATTTTCTTCACCAAGCGCCCATTTCTGCAAACCTGAGTTCCGAATGCCTATCCAGCAAATGCGGACATCAGAAAGAACCGAATCTGTTACAACCTTATATATACGGTCGGCCCCTATATTATAAGGCTGAAGCCGACGTTGCTTCATATACCATATATCACCGGCTTCGCTGCCTATCCAGAAAGCAGAATCACCATCGGCTGATATAGAAGAAAGACGTTCGTCGAAATACAATTCTGTTTCTCCCAGATTCCCTGTCTTTTCTTTCTCACCACACCCCCAAAGAATGAATATAATGTACAAGAATAGTAAATAAATAAAGCTGCTTTTCATCTTATTATATTTATGGTTCTTGGATATTAAAGCTAACACATGATATAGGGAATTATCCCCCATATTCCAATTAAAAATAGTTATACTAAAATAAACAAAAAACGAATATAAAATGTTCTATAAAGCTGTATAATTCCGCCTTAAAAGTAGATATCAGCAGGTCTTGATGAATCATAAAGAATCTTCTCAAAAAAACATCAAGATATTTACTTGTTTTTTTGTACAATTTTTTAAAAAAGATGATGATATTTTTTCAGAAATATGCTGAATTTTTTGACGACATATCATAATCATTTAGCCTTTGGAAGATAAATCCAATTAAGATGCTATAAATCAACCTCTTCCGGAAGAAGATCAGTCTGAATATTATTCATGCTTCCCCATAAACTATACCGAGCTTCAGGATTCATGCGTTCCAGCGTACGGAGCACTTCTTTCATATCCGAGCGATGAGAATCTTTTTCGTACGGGCAATTTTTGATCTGTTTACGATAACCTTTCGCCTGAGCCATTTCTATCAGATCGGCTTCATGTACCAGGCACATCGGACGGATAATGGTCATATCAAACTTTCGCATTACCAGACGCGGAGGCATTGTACTGAATGCTCCCTGAAATGCCATGTTCATAAGCAACGTTTCCAGTATATCATCCATGTGGTGTCCCAAGGCTATCTTATTACATCCCTGTTCTTTTGCTACTGTAAAAAGAGCTTTACGGCGATTCCACGAACAGAGGAAGCATGGCGACTTGCGGGTATCAGTAGAAGGATCGAAAGAGGTTTCGTAGCGTACGAACGGCACTCCCAGATTTTCGGCAAAGGAACGAAGGTAATCCATGTCCGATTCGTAAGCTATATTCGTCATCACGACATGTGCAGCAACGACTGAAAAACGAGGCTTGTAAATACGCGAACGGCGGGCAAGTAGTTCCAGTAAAGCAAGTGAATCTTTTCCTCCCGACAACCCTACCAGTATCTTATCACCATCTTCTATTAGTCCATATTGCACTACACCTTTGTTAAAGCGTTTTTCTATACGTCGCATCAATTTATCTTCTTCTGTCAATTTTCCCATTTCTTCCGATAATCTTAAAAACGGGGTAAAATTACACCAAAAGAACGATTCTCGAAAGATTTTGAAAAATTAGAATGCCGAAATAATCAAAATTTCAAAGAAACTTTGTATTTTTGAAAATAACATCATCGAAACAACACGAAAAATTATGAATAAGAAATATACGCTAGCACTTATCGCTTTATGCAGCATGGGAGGAACTTACGCCCAATCACTCACCCAGGCAAAACAATGGTTTGAAGAAGGCAAGTTTGCCGAAGCCAAACCCGTTTTCCAGAAATTAGTAAAACAGGCTCCATCGAATGCAAATTACAATTTCTGGTACGGAGCATGCTGCTATGAAACCGGTGAATTACAGGAATCACAACCCTACCTTGAAAAAAGTGCTGCACGCAAAGTAATAAATGCTTATCTATATTTGGGAAAACTATATTATGCAATGTATCGCTTTGATGAAGCGACCGAAAATATTGAAGAGCATATCCAATGGCTGGAAAAAAAGAAGCGTGATACTTCTGCAGCAGAGAAAGAATTAGACCGTTGCCGTCAGGCTGCACGCATGTTAAGAGGAACTGAGAATGTAGCTGTAATTGACAGCTTTGTAGTAGATAAAAATAATTTTCTTTCGGCATATAAATTAAGTAAGGAGTCGGGAAACATTTCTCTTACCGAAGATGGCTCAGGAACTTCATTTACAAATGAGCTGGGTGATAAAATGATTTTTACACAAGCGTCTGAAGACGGAGAAACGAGTTTATACTCACGCTTCAAGTTGATAGACAAGTGGGAAGATGCCAAGCCATTAAGCGGTCTGGACGAATCAGGACATAACCAAAATTATCCGTTTATGGCATCAGATGGTATCACACTTTATTTTGGAGCCGAAGGAGATGAAAGTATGGGAGGATACGATATCTTCGTAACCCGTTATGATTCAGATGACAATACGTATCTCCGTCCGGATAACATCGGTATGCCGTTTAACTCTCCATACAATGATTATATGTATGCATTGGATGACTTGAACAATTTAGGGTGGTTTGCTTCTGATCGTTATCAGCCGGAAGGAAAAGTTTGTGTATATGTTTTCGTTCCTAACTCGACAAAACAGGTATACGACTACGAAACAGCTGACCCGCAAGCTATTATTGATGCTGCCACACTAAAAGAAATAAAGAAGACATGGAGTGATCCCGATAAAGTACGTATTGCCAGACAACATTTGGCTCAGGTATTGTATGGCGGAAGTACAGAAAAGAAAAAGAGTGACTTCCGTTTTGTCGTAGACGATAATGCTGTTTATCATACATTGTCAGATTTTCGTTCTAAAGAAGCACGGCAGATGTATGCTTCATTCTTGCAGAAAGAGAAAGATCTTGCATCATTGGAAGAATCATTGACAAATCTTCGTACTGCCTATCAGCAATCGAACAAAGCAGGAAAAGAAAAAATGACTCCCGGTATATTAGATAAAGAAAAACGTATCAACGAGTTACGACATGAGCTGGAACAACTGACTTTATCTGTGCGCAATGCAGAGCTTAAAGCATTGAAACAGTAAAAAATAGACACCATTTTTATACGAGCAGATATGGAAACACTGATTATTATTGCACTTATTTTGGCGGGACTTTTACTTTTTGCTGTGGAAGTATTTCTTGTCCCCGGCATTACCCTTGCAGGAATAGCATCGGGAATCAGTCTGCTTTATGCCATTTATTATGCTTTTCATTCCGTAGGAACACAGGCCGGATTTATTACGCTTACCGTTGAAGCCGTTGGAATAATCGGTATAACCATTTGGTTCATGCGCTCCAAGACAGTAGACCGTCTTTCTCTCAAACAGACACTCGACTATAAACCAGAACCGCTGAAAGGAATCAATATTCAGGCTGGAGATACTGGCATGTCATTGACACGCCTTACCTTGATAGGAAATGCCGAGATAAACGGCCACATCATCGAAGTGCAATCAGCTGATGGATTTATCGAAGAGCGTACTCCCATACAAGTAACTCGTATAAATAATGGAACTGTATATGTGACACGCTACATACAACAGTAATTTTTTTAAACCTTAAAATATCAATTACCTATGATTGACCCTAACTATCTTCCGTTCATTTTAGCGGCTGGAGGAGTTGTCTTACTGGCAGTCTTCTTCCATTACGTACCATTCTTTCTTTGGCTTTCTGCCAAAGTATCAGGTGTACGTATTTCGCTAGTTCAGCTTTTTCTGATGCGTATTCGTAATGTTCCGCCATATGTTATCGTACCTGCAATGATTGAAGCCCACAAGGCTGGCTTAAGCACTATTACACGCGATGAACTGGAAGCTCATTATATGGCAGGCGGTCATGTGGAAAAGGTAGTTCATGCACTGGTTTCAGCATCGAAAGCCAATATTGATTTGTCGTTCCAGATGGCTACCGGTATCGACCTTGCAGGACGTGATGTGTTTGAAGCCGTACAGATGTCTGTCAATCCGAAAGTTATTGATACGCCTCCTGTCACCGCCGTTGCCAAAGATGGTATCCAGCTTATTGCGAAAGCACGTGTAACTGTACGTGCCAATATCCGCCAGTTGGTAGGTGGAGCTGGCGAGGATACAGTCCTGGCACGCGTAGGCGAAGGTATTGTTTCATCTATCGGTTCATCGGAAAATCATAAATCGGTACTTGAAAATCCGGATTCCATTTCCAAACTTGTACTACGCAAAGGACTGGATGCAGGGACTGCATTCGAAATTTTATCTATTGATATTGCCGATATCGATATAGGTCGTAATATTGGAGCATCTTTACAGATAGATCAGGCAAATGCTGATAAAAATATTGCACAAGCCAAAGCTGAGGAACGCCGTGCAATGGCTGTTGCCTTGGAACAGGAAATGAAAGCAAAAGCAGAAGAAGCCCGTGCCAATGTAATACAGGCTGAAGCCGAAGTTCCAAAGGCTATGGCAGAAGCTTTCCGTACCGGCAATTTGGGAATCATGGATTATTACCGGATGAAAAATATTCAGGCAGATACAGATATGAGAAGCAGTATCGCCCGCCCGGATGCAAATCCTGCAGGACATGAACCGATAGGTAAATAATCATTATCATATAATAGCAAAAACTCAACTAACTAAATAAAAAAGAATATTATGAAAAAGTACTTTCCACCCTCAGAACTGATTATAAATGAAGATGGTTCGGTATTTCATCTTCACGTAAAGCCGGAACATCTGGCCGATAAAGTTATCCTTGTGGGAGACCCCGGACGAGTAGCTCTAGTAGCATCGCATTTCGAAACAAAGGAATGTGAGGTAGAAAGCCGTGAATTCCGTACCATAACCGGAACATATAAAGGGAAACGTATTACAGTCACTTCTACCGGTATCGGATGCGACAACGTAGATATTGTTATGAACGAACTGGATGCATTGGCTAATATCAATTTTCAGACTCGTGAAGAAAATGACAACTTCCGGCAACTGGAAATCGTACGTATCGGTACTTGTGGAGGATTGCAACCTTATACTCCCGTGGGAACTTATATATGCTCTGAAATCTCTGTAGGATTCGACGGACTGCTAAACTTCTACGAAGGAAGAAATGCAGTTTGCGACCTTCCGATGGAACGTGCCCTTTTGAATCATTTGGGATGGAGCGGAAACCTCTGCGCACCGGCTCCTTACGTTATCCATGCCAACAAGGAACTGGTTGAGCGTATTGCCGGAACAGATATGGTACGCGGCGTTACAGTAGCTTGTGGAGGTTTCTTCGGTCCACAAGGTAGACAGCTCCGCATTCCACTTGCCGACCCTCACCAAAATGAAAAGATTGAAAGTTTCGAATATCAGGGTCATCGCATAACCAACTTCGAAATGGAAAGTTCAGCACTTGCAGGGCTTGCACGTCTGCAAGGACATAAAGCTACCACTGTCTGCATGGTTATAGCCAACCGCGTAGCCAAAGAAGTCAATACAGGATATAAAAACAAAATAGACGACCTGATAAAGACAGTGCTTGAGCGAATCTGATATTTATAATTCTTCTTTTTTTATATATACAGGTTCCTCTGTTTATTGCAGAGGAACCTGTTTTGTCAAAAAAACAACAGCTATTTAGAATATTTATGGAAGCAAGTTTTAAACAAGATAGCAAACTAAACAAAGCAGAACGATATCAATTTTTTCTTACACAACTTACACCCCTTATAGAAGGTGAAAGAAACGAAGTCAGTGTATTGGCGAATACCAGTGCGGCCTTAAAGGAAGCTTTCGGCTTTTTCTGGGTAGGTTTCTATCTGGTACATGACGGTGCGCTTCATTTAGGGCCTTTTCAGGGCAGTGTAGCATGTTATCGTATTAAAAAAGGACGTGGAGTATGCGGCACTGCATGGTCGGAAGCCCGTACACAAGTTGTACCCGATGTAGATCAATTCCCAGGACATATCGCCTGCAGTTCGCTTTCCCGTTCGGAAATTGTCGTTCCGATAATAGTGAATGGAGAAGTAAAAGGAGTATTGGATATCGACAGTGATCAGCTTTCTACGTTCGATGAAACTGACCGGGTTTACCTTGAAAAAGTAGTAGACCTCCTTATCAGAGAACTTTACACTCAAGAATAATTATCACCCAAACTTTTCCGGATATAAGCTGAAAAGCCGTATCTTTGTGTGATTTAAAAGCAAAAGACATCGTGAATATACAACAAACAGAAGATACTATTTGTGCCATTGCTACCGCACAAGGCGGAGCAATCGGTACGATCCGTGTTTCGGGTGCCCAGGCTATAGCCATAACCGATCGTATTTTTACTCCAATATCAGGAAAACCTCTGACAGAACGTAAGCCATATACCCTGACATTCGGACATATTCTTTCGCCTGCAGGTGAGATAATAGACGAAGTATTGGTAAGCCTTTTTCGTGCTCCTCATTCTTATACAGGTGAAGATTCTGTAGAAATATCTTGCCATGGATCATCATATATTCTGCAACAAGTAATGCAGCTCCTTATTAAGAATGGATGTCGTGCTGCGGGACCAGGTGAATATACTCAACGTGCCTTTTTGAATGGTAAAATGGACTTGAGTCAGGCTGAAGCAGTTGCAGACCTGATTGCCTCTACTTCTGCCGCTACACATCGTATGGCAATGAATCAGATGCGTGGAGGATTCAGTCGTGAATTGTCTGCTTTAAGAGAGAAACTGCTCCATCTGACTTCACTCATGGAGTTGGAGTTAGACTTTAGCGACCACGAAGAACTGGAATTTGCAGATCGTTCGGAACTGGAAGAGATAGCTCAACAAATTGAACAAGTTATCAGCCATCTGGTAGATACATTTAGTGTCGGTAACGCTCTGAAAAATGGTGTACCGGTTGCTATCGTAGGAGAAACCAATGCAGGAAAGTCTACCCTATTGAATGCTCTCCTGAATGAAGAACGTGCTATCGTGAGCGACATCCACGGTACAACACGTGATGTTATCGAAGACACTATGAATTTAGGTGGTGTCACTTTCCGCTTCATCGATACAGCCGGTATCCGTGAAACGACTGATACCATCGAAAGTTTAGGTATTGAACGAAGTTTCCAGAAATTGGAACAGGCAAATATTGTACTATGGGTTATCGATGCAACCTGTACAGAAGAACAATACCACCAATTGGCCGAAAAGATTCTACCACGCTGCCAAGGCAAGCACCTGGTAATTGTACTCAACAAGACGGATCTGCTTCCGTTAACAGAAAAAAGTTTATCTTGTTCAGTAACCGATACTACGGCATCGATGCATAAGCCAATAGATGATCTGAAAGCTATTCTTCCTGATTTGCCTGAAAATGCTTGTGTCATTTCCCTTTCAGCCAAGCAGAAAGAGGGCCTTTCTCTACTTCAGAAGCAGTTGGTGGACTTCGCTGCCCTACCCGACCTTTCACAAAATGATGTGGTAGTCAGCAACATTCGTCACTATGAAGCACTAAGTCGTGCACTGGAAGCTATTCATCGGGTACAAGACGGACTGACCATGCAACTTTCTGGTGACTTGGTAAGTCAGGATTTACGCGAATGCCTTTTCCATCTGGCTGAAATTGTTGGTGGAGAAATCACTAACGATGAGGTATTGGGGAATATATTTAAACACTTCTGCATCGGGAAGTAGGATAGTGAAAAGAAACACATAAGAAGAGAAAATATAAATCTGTAAACCACATAATATCAGCGTGTTTATAAAAATTTATATCTTCTCTTTTTCTTTGTATTGTCTGCCTGTTTTCATATTTTTTGTGTAACTTTGTCCCCAGATTGTCCCCCATAAAGGATTCGAGGGACAAAAATCTGTCCCTCGAATAATCGAGAAACAAAATATATATCTTCACTCCTAAATTGAAAGCAGGCTATGGCAAAGAAAACAACAGTTCAAAAAGAACCCGTAAAGCTGAGGGAGAAAAAGTTGGCTAACGGCAATTCTAGTTTGTACCTCGACATCTACAGAAACGGGAAACGGCATAAAGAATACTTGAAGCTTTATCTCATAGATGCAACTACCCCTATGGAGCGAGAACAGAACAGACAGACTCTGGCAACTGCTCAGGCTATTAAATCCAAGCGTCTCATTGAAATGCAAAATGGAGAGTATTCTTTTACTCGCCAGTTCAAAGAGGACACTCCTTTCTTGGAATACTATCGGAAGATGGTCGAAGATAGGCATAAGAATCCGGAATCTGACGGAAACTGGGGTAACTGGAGAAGTTGTTTGCGTTATCTTGAAATTTACTGTGATGAGAAAATGACATTCAAAGATGTCACTCCTGAATTTGTTACAGGATTCAAAGACTTCTTGGATAACGTAGAAAAAGATACGCATAAGCGCAAAGGACCTCGCAGAGAACGGGATGTATTCCAAGGATTATCACAAAATTCAAAGGTCTCTTATTTTAATAAACTTCGTGCCTGTATCAATCAAGCATACGATGAAAGGATCATCGCTGTAAATCCTCTTCGTGGAATTGAGGGTTTCAAAGCAGCAGAGGTCAAACGAGACTATTTAACATTAGAAGAGGTAAAGCAGTTGGCTGCCACTCCTTGCCGCTACCCTATTCTCAAAAGGGCATTTCTTTTTTCATGTCTGACCGGACTTCGCAAAAGCGATATTCAGAAGCTCACATGGAATGAAGTTCAGAAATTTGGAGACTACACAAGAATAGTATTTAAACAGAAGAAAACCGGAGGACAGGAATATCTTGACATATCTCCACACGCAGAGAAATACCTTGGTGAAAGAGGGAATCCGGATGAACCTGTATTTACAGGATTTACATACGGAGCATGGACTTCATTAGAATTGCAACGTTGGAGCATGGATGCCAATATCAGTAAAAAATTGACATTCCATTGTGGTCGTCATACTTTCGCAGTACTAATGCTTGATTTGGGTGCAGATATCTACACTGTATCAAAACTATTAGGTCACAAAGAGTTGGCTACAACGCAAATCTATGCGAAAGTGCTTGATAAGAACAAGCAAAATGCTGTTTCACTGATTCCAGACATTGATTAAAATCTGTGCTTATGACAAGACAAGAAACTGTTATAAAGATAGCGAAGATTACCCGAATTGTCGGAGAGATGAAAAGTCAGTTGGATTTGGATGATGAAATTGAATTTGAAGCACTTGACTCTTCATGGACCAATATCGGCAAATGGGCAAAAGAAATTTATCAATACTTGGAACAAACCCCATCTCCTCTTTTGGTCAACCTTATAATAAATAACGAATTTACCACTCCAGTAGTAAATTATGTACAAAGCCATAAACAAGATATTGATTCTGCATATGTCCGAGTAATAGATAGTTATGCAAGAAACATGCAAACATTGCTGTCATTATGTGAAAGACAAGAAGAGGAAACAAAATGCGAATATAAAAATTTGATAGAGCCATTAGCTAATAAACAAGTCGCCACATTATTACAAAGAGCAATATGTGCAAGCCTTTTGAATGAACACTATCAGCCACAGCCACAAACAAAACCTATACAACTGAAAGTAATAGCTTATGCGGTATCTACTATCTGTAAATTCCCTATCACTTATGCCTATTTTGAAAAACAATGGAAAAGAGAAAATGGGAAGCGATTTAGCACTTGCCGTGTGCCGAAGCATAACACTCAACTTTATGATACCGCCAAATCCCTCTATCCCGAAGTTGACTTTGCTGAATTTGAACCAATTCACAAAATAGAGACTTTCTACACACCACAAAATGAAGAAGACATAAAAGAGTTGTACAGAGACTTATTAAAATTCGGCTACATTGCTTCTGATACTAAATTTGAAACATTTGCCGGCATTTTTAATAAAAGCACATTCAGTAGTCCAATAGAATGGATAAAAACGCAACGACAGTTATCTTTTTTCGTCTACTTGGCATTTTATAAATTCAACAAAAAGGATCTATGGATAAAAGGAGAATGCTGTTTCAGCATTAACGGACATACCCCACATAAAGGATGTTTTGCATCAGGATATAGCTGGCTTAAGCGAGCAGGATGGCTGGACAGGTATGATGTCAAATTAAAAACTATTTGCGATAAGTTCAATCACACCAGAAACACACCCGATGAAACAGCTACAGATAAACGGCTCATCCATACGAGTAAAATTGTATTCTACAGTCCCAATGGTGATGATACTATACATTCAATGTTCTCTGCACTGCTAAATGGCGGATATATTGACTCCGAAACGACATTTACCACATTCAAAGGGATATTTGACGAAACAATGTTTGAGCAGCCAATAGTATGGATGAAAACACAATCTTTACTGATGTATTTCGTCCACTTAGCCTTCAAACCACACAATCCCTATGACATATGGGTAAAGTGTGTACATTGTTTCCGCTTGCAAAATGGCAAAGCTCCTAACAAACAGAGCATGGAAAGCAATTTCCGTTTTATTATCAAAAAGGGATTGCTGACAACATATGACACTTGCTTAAAATCCATTGCAGATAACTATCTTGGCTATAAAAACACAGCTATAGCTTCCTCCATGGAGGTAAGTAAAAGCACTTAATTCATTATATTATGACAAAGAAACTTTCTTTGCACCTCTCTCTTTTTGAAAAGAGTGATGCGCGGTATTCAAGGAACACCAGCGCAGACCGGTAAAGAAGGGCTATTCCGGTTGGTTAAGCAAGCCCAGGTATCATACAAAGAAGAAGTCGTAACACGGGAAAAAAGTTACAGGCGTTATGTTCTTGACTTTATTCATTCAAAACAGTTTCACGACGCATCAGACGCTTGGAGTAAGAATGAGCATCAAAAGAACTACTACACGGTAGTTGATCTTTTGAGAAATCATGAAAAACTTGTCCGCAGGTATTTTGAACAAGAAACATTTGAAGAGATTAATATCTCAATGCTACTTGGAGACTTTTATACTGCTGACCAGCAGGAAGTCGATATACCTATTAAATCTGACCGAACTGATTCTGGAAATTTTGAACTGAATGATTCAAATTTCTCTTTTAAACCATTGCTTGACAGACATACTCTTGACCTCATTGTGCAGCTCGCCAATGAGGTCTCTTTGTTTAAGGAGGTATTGAATGCCGATAACGTTGCCAACCGCTATGCCTCAGATACATTGCAGACAGTAACCTCCAGAAACAATACCAAGTTGGTACTGTTGTTGGACAAATTGGCTTCACACGATGTAATAAGCTATAATTGGCAATCGGTAATTGCCAAGAAACGACTTATAATCAGTTCCTCCGGAAAGAAATGCCTGAACCAACACGATATGTCGTCCACACTCAATCGAATAAAAGACATATCCCCTAATATTACAGAAAAGCAGTTGTTGGCTGTCATAGACAAATATATAGATCTAATCAAGAACAGAGAAGTGTAACAAAAGAATGATAATTTGTTGAGAACGACATTGATATTTATGTTGATACTCAATAATCTCAACACTATCGAACAAACACATTCATCTACCTTTGCCCTCCGTAATCGATTACCTACGGAGGGCATTCCTTCCATTGTCAAATTTAACAATATCAATCAATGAGACATAGAAGAACAACAGATGAAAACAAAATGTTTTCCAAACTGGAGAACATGATTTCTATGATGACATCAGAGAAACCCTTTGAACGTATCCAATCATTAGAACGAAAAATCAATGAGATAGATAAAATTCAAGTTATTGAAAACAACATTGGACAATTGAACGAGCGTATATGGGCGGTAAAAGAGATACTGACCACAGCTGAAGCCTCTGCCTATCTTGGGGTGTCCGAAAGTTATATCTACAAGCTTACTTCGCTTAAAAAAATTCCTCATTACAAGCCTAATGGGAAATTGGTGTATTTCAATAGGAAAGAACTTTGCGAATGGGCAATGAGGAATCAGATACAAACCGCCGTACAATCTTCCACTATAAATAAAAAGGGAATATGAATAGAAAAGAAATGGATTTATTGCTTTCCCGTTTGGAAGGTTTGAAATCACTCCTTGAAAACAATTCATTGGAAAGCTTTCAGCAAGAAATATTGAGGGTTGAAAATTTCTTAAAACGATTCGGCTCTTTATCCGAACTTTTATCCCATTTTGAAAATGTGGAAAAGATCGCTTATGCAGCAAAAGACTTTTTAAGCATAGATGAGGTAGCAGCTTATCTGCAAGTATCTAAAAGTTATGTCTATAAATTGACTATGAATAAAGAACTGACCGTATTTAAACCCAATGGGAAGAACATATTCATTCTTAGGGATGACCTTAATCAATGGATAAAGCGAAATCCCTCGCTCTCAAATAGCGAAATAGAAAGAAAAGCCAATATCATTGCTTATACATTGGCACAGGAGAATAAAAATAAAACATCCAAAGGAGGAAGAAAACAATGCAAGCAGATATGATACAACCTAATAACTATCGGATAGACGAAGAAAAATACAAGTCTTTACTGAAATACATCCGGCTTAGCGTTACCGAAAAGTATGAGTTCCCACAAGAGATTGTACAAATAGATGGAGTCACCATTGCTACAATAGGAAATTTCAGTGCTTCTACCGGTAAGCCTAAAAGCAAGAAGACATTCAATGTCAGTGCAATTGTCGCATCAGCTTTATCCGGGGAAGAAGTTCTCAAATATAAAGCAAAACTGCCTTCCTGTAAGAATAGAATCCTGTACATTGACACAGAGCAAAGCAAGTGCCATTGTCACAAGGTGCTTCATCGAATCCTCAAACTGGCAGGAATGCCTACCGATCAAGAAAATGACAGTATTCAATTTTTGGTCTTGCGAGAATATACTCCAGACCAACGGAGAGACATTATACGGTGGGCACTTCACGAAGAACAAAATATCGGACTTGTAATCATTGACGGCATTCGTGATTTAATCCATGATATAAATAGTCCCAGTGAATCGCTTGACATAATCAATGAATTGATGAGATGGTCAAGCTATTACGAATTGCATATCCATACCGTTTTACATCTAAATAAAGGTGATGACAATACAAGAGGTCATATCGGAACAGAACTGAACAACAAGGCGGAAACCATCCTGCAAGTATCAAAGAATAATGAAAATGGGAAAATAAGTGAAGTGAGAGCCATGCACATAAGAGACAGAGAATTTACACCTTTTGCATTTGAAATCGGAGATGACTCTCTTCCACACTTGGTAAAAGAACATCAATTCAAAAAAAATAAAATGGAAAAACAAATTTCATATACCGATTTGACCGAACAGCAACATCGTACCGCCTTAGAATCAATATTTGCAGGAAGTACATCGTATGGATATCAGACTTTGATTGAAGCTCTAAAAAAAGGGTATGAAAGCATTGGGTACTCAAGAGGAAGAAACACATTGGTAAACCTGTGTAAATTCCTGTTGGAAAATAATGCCATTAAAAAAAACGGTCGCGCTTACTCATACAACAGTTCATTCCATCTCTAACCAGTATAGTTTAGTTTGTGGATATATATAAGTAAACCATACTAATATGAATATCAAAGAAGCAAAACAGATACGGATTGTGGAATATCTGCGGATAGTCGGTTATTTTCCTGTTAATGTAAGGGGATGTCAGTATTGGTATCTCTCACCGCTGAGGGAAGAACGCACACCGTCCTTCAAAGTCAATGACAGTTTGAACGAGTGGTACGATTTCGGGCTATCAACCGGTGGAGACATTATTGAGCTTTGTAAATACCTCTATAAGACCAATAATATCAGCACAGTGCTATCACGCATCAGTGAGAATGCCATTGGAGTGCCAGGACAACAGTTGCAGAGTCGATCCTCCCGACCCTGCCCTATTGAAGATGAGATGGAGAATGTAGAAGTGGTGGATTTGAACCACTATGCCCTGTTGTCTTATCTGCGTTCAAGAGGCATATGTGAAGAAGTCGGCAGAACCTATTGTAAGGAGATACACTATGAACTACGCAAACGTCACTATTTTGCCATAGCCTTTGAGAATAGCAAGGGAGGTTACGAAGTTCGCAATCCTTATTATAAAGGATGCATCAAAGGTAAGGACATATCCGTCATCAGGTACAACAGGGATGTCATCCAAAGACACGTCTGTGTTTTTGAGGGATTTGTAGATTTCCTTTCTTATTTAATGTTGCATAAAAAAGGAGATTTCCACATATGTATTGACCATCCGACCGATTTTCTTGTAATGAACTCCGTAAGCAACTTGAAAAAGTGCCTTGTCGAATTGGAGCAATATATTTCCATTCACTGTTATCTGGATAACGACCTCGCCGGGCAAAAGACTGTCGAGACCATTGCTGGACTTTACGGGGGAAAGGTAATCAACCACTCCGAAAGCTACTACAACTACAAAGACTTGAATGACTTTCTAAGAGGAAAAAGGCGTTAGTCTTTGTCTTCCCTCTGATAGTATATCACAACCATAGAAGGCTCTCCCTACCAAGGAGGGCTTTTCGTGTTTATATGCACTCGTAAAACGTCTAAAAGTCTTCCTAAAGTATGATATTTGAGTATGATTTTAGATTTTTATCCAAAAATATTTAAGATTCTGCCTGTTTTCTCAGATATTTTTCAGAGTATGAGAATATTGTATTTTCTTTGTATTCATACTTTAATCATATTCTAAATTCAGATTATAAAATATGAAAGCATACTTCATTTTTGTCCTTGTGCTGACCATAGCATATATCGTATATTATGCGATAATGATAACCAAAGACCTTCACGAAAACGGTGAAAAGAAAAAATCCGAGGAAGAAGAGTTCGACGTGAGCGAATTTGATGCAGAAGAAAGTATCAGTGTGGTGGAGAACGAGAAGGGATTCAATGTCGGGGACAACGAGTATGAGACACACTACGTTGATGAAACACAGTCTGTGTCGGACGAAAAAGAACCAGGCAGCGAAAAGCACAAGCAGGATGTAGTTGAAGCAATCAACCATAGGATTGAGGAAAAAATGGAAGAGACACATGCCACTTTCTCCAACCCTTACAATTCCGCAGAGCTATACAAATTGATGATGGGAAAAGGTCTTGGCAACTCCCCATCCAACGGAGGTGTAACCATAAAACCGGCAATAGACGAACTATGACAGGATGGAACATCAAAAAAACAATAACTCCAATCTTCATGCTGCTGCCTTGTGTGGTCTTCGCAAAGAGCGGTAGCGTGAATTACTCCTGGGGCGCAGACGCATTGGCTTCGATGCACGACTTTGTCGTAACGATGATGATGTACGTCCAATATATCATTTATGCGATTGCAGGAGGTTTTGCGGTCATAGCCGCATTCCAGATATACATCAAAATGAACACGGGCGAAGACGGAATCACCAAGCATATCCTCACACTGGTCGGAGCATGCCTTTTCATTATCGGGGCTTCCATCGTATTCCCGGCATTCTTCGGCTACCGAATTTAGAGAATCACGAGTGTAAAACAATCAATAAAGTTCAATTAAAACAAGACAAGAGCATGTTTGAAAAAGTAAAACAATTCGCAAAGAAGATTGCTACCTCCAAGAAAGCGCAGATAACCTGCCTAATGATGGTGTGTGGTGTAACCGCAATGATGGCACAGACCACCGCTGGAGACTATTCGGCTGGTACAGCGGCATTGACCCAAGTGAGCGAGGAAATCGCCAAGTATGTTCCAATTGTGGTAAAATTGTGCTACGCCATTGCCGGCGTGGTTGCAGTAGTAGGTGCAATCTCGGTTTACATCGCGATGAATAACGAGGAACAGGATGTGAAGAAGAAGATCATGATGGTGGTCGGAGCCTGTATCTTCTTGATTGCGGCAGCCCAGGCACTTCCTCTGTTTTTCGGTCTCTCTTAAAGCACAGGCGGTATGGACGGCCGAGAGGAACACTATCCCGATTATCCATTATTCAAGGGGCTTCAACGTCCACTTGAATTTATGGGTATTCAAGGACGATACATCTATTGGGCGGCAGCTACGATAGGCATTGCCATAGTCGGCTTTATCACAGCCTACTGTCTGGCAGGATTCGTTCTCGCACTGATTGTACTGGCAGTTACCGTAACAAGCGGTGCTGGACTGATTCTGTTCAAGCAGCGCAAGGGGCTACACAGCAAACGACAGGAACGAGGAGTGTTCATCTATGCCTATTCCAAGAAAATGTAACAGAAAACCATTTGACCATGAATGGATATATTGAATGTTGAACGTGGGTAGGCTTGTCCTTTGATTAGGTCAGCCTGCCCTTAATTGTAAATAACCGAATGATTACATACATCTTCCTGATTTTTATTGCCATTTGCACAGGTATGGCCATTTCGGTCTATGCATTTGGTACGGGAGGCAAGCGGAAACGGATATTCCAGGACATCTATTTCTCCGTGGAAGATGCGGACGGTATCGGTGTGATATATACCAAGACAGGCGAATACTCCGCTGTGCTGAAAGTGGAGAATCCGGTGCAGAAGTATTGTGGTAACATCGATGCCTATTACGAGTTCACTCAACTCTTTACCGCCATAGCACAGACATTGGGAGAAGGATACGCCCTACACAAGCAGGATATTTTTGTAAAAAAGAGCTTTGAGGGAATGAACGGTGAGGAACGTGAATTTCTCTCTTCGTCTTATTTCCGTTACTTCAACGGCAGACTCTACACCGACAGCGAATGTTATCTGACCATCACTCAGGAATCCAAGAAGAGCAGCCTGTTTTCATACGACAGCAAGAAATGGCGTGATTTCCTTGTAAAGATACGCAAGGTGCATGACCAGTTGCGTGATGCAGGTGTTCAGATAAAGTTTCTGGGCAAACAGGAAGTCAACGACTATGCAGACCGCTACTTCGCCATGAATTTCAGAGACAAGGTAGTCTCCATGACCAATTTTAAGGTGGATGACGAATGTATCTCTATGGGCGACAAGCGTTGCAAGGTATATAGCCTTGTGGATGTGGATAGCGTAAGCCTGCCTTCCGTCATCCGTCCTTACATGAATATGGAGGTCAATAACAGCAGTATGCCAATGGATTTGGTATCAGTAGTATCATCCATACCTAATGCCGAAGCCGTGGTGTATAACCAGATGATATTCATTCCCAACCAAAAGAGGGAACTGGCCTTGCTTGACAAAAAGAAAAACCGCCATGCAAGTATGCCCAATCCTGGCAACCAGATGGCAGTCGAGGACATCAAGCGTGTGCAGGAAGTGGTGGCACGAGAGAGCAAGCAATTGGTATATACCCACTACAACCTTGTGGTAGCCATATCTGCAAAGACTGACATCCACAAATGCACGAACCATCTGGAAAACAGTTTTTCGAGGATGGGTATCCACATATCCAAGAGAGCCTATAACCAGTTGGAACTGTTCGTCAATTCCTTTCCCGGCAACTGTTATGGCATGAATCCGGAGTATGACCGTTTCCTCACTTTAGGAGATGCGGCCACCTGTCTGATGTACAAGGAGCGCATCCAGCATAGCGAGAAGACACCTTTGAAGATCTATTATACGGACAGGCAAGGCGTACCTGTAGCTATTGACATCACAGGAAAAGAGGGTGCGGAAAAACTGACCGACAACAGCAATTTTTTCTGTTTGGGGCCTTCGGGAAGCGGCAAGAGTTTTCATATGAACAGCGTGGTGCGCCAGCTTCACGAGCAAGGTACTGATGTAGTCATGGTAGATACCGGTAATTCATACGAGGGATTGTGTGAATACGTGGGAGGCAAATACATCTCCTACACGGAGGAACGCCCAATTACCATGAATCCGTTCCGCATCAACCGACAGGAGCTGAACGTGGAGAAGACCGGCTTCCTGAAAAACCTCGTCCTACTGATCTGGAAAGGGAGCCAAGGAACTGTCACCAAGACAGAAGACAGATTGATAGAACAGGTTATCACAGAGTATTATGACACCTACTTCAACAAGTTCAACGGCTTTACACCGCCCCAAAGGGAAGATTTACGCAAAAGTCTCCTGATTGACGAGCGTAACAAAGGCGGCCATCATTCCGAAAACGAAGCGGAACTGAACGCACGGATAGAAAAAGTTATCAACGAGATAGAGCGAAGAAGAAAGGAACTGAAAGTGGAATCATTATCATTCAACACGTTCTATGAGTTCTCCGTACAGCGTATTCCCGACATCTGTAACGAGAATTGCATTTTGGGGATAGACTTTTCTACCTACCGCTATATGATGAAAGATTTCTACCGAGGCGGTAATCACGAAAAGACCCTGAACGAGAATATGGACAGTTCGCTATTTGATGAGACCTTCATCGTCTTCGAGATCGATTCAATAAAAGATGACCCGCTCCTGTTCCCCTTGGTAACGCTCATCATTATGGACGTGTTCCTACAGAAGATGCGCATCAAGAAAAATCGCAAGGTACTGGTAATTGAAGAAGCCTGGAAAGCCATCGCTTCTCCACTTATGGCGGAATACATCAAGTTTATGTACAAGACCGCTCGAAAGTTCTGGGCAAGTGTGGGTGTAGTCACACAGGAAATCCAGGACATCATCGGATCTGAAATCGTAAAGGAAGCCATCATCAACAATTCCGATGTGGTGATGCTGCTTGACCAAAGCAAATTCCGTGAACGCTTCGACACCATCAAGACGATACTCGGACTGACCGATGTGGATTGTAAGAAAATATTCACCATCAACCGTCTGGAAAACAAGGACGGACGAAGTTTCTTTCGTGAAGTCTTTATCCGCCGTGGTACGACCAGCGGAGTCTATGGCGTGGAAGAACCGCATGAGTGCTATATGACCTATACCACGGAACGTGCAGAAAAAGAGGCGTTGAAACTCTACAAGGCGGAGCTGCAATGCAGCCACAAGGAAGCCATCGAGCGATATTGTGCCGACTGGGATGCTTCCGGAATAAACAAATCCCTGCCGTTTGCCCAAAAAGTGAACGCTGCCGGAAAAGTATTGAATCTTCATCACCCAAAGACAAAACAACAATGAAACGATTCGCTCTCATAATAATGACAATAGCCACGATTTTCGCCCAACAAGCCCACGCCCAGTATTACAGCGTAAACATTGATACGAAGACCGTGGCCGCCATGGTTGCAGCATACGGCACGGGTGCCGTTGCGGAAGCCTATTATGACGAGCAGGTACAAGCTATCCTGAAACACTACAAGGCTTCGGAAGTGGCTACAGCCGGTATATTCGCAAGCAAATTTTTGGAGCGCAAAGCACTCACTGATTTGGGTATTTGGAGCAGTGCTACGGAAAATTACTACTACCGCAGGATTTATCACTTGGTGGCACACAAGATTATCCCCAAGACATGGATTGTCGCCAAGTTGATGCTCCGATCCCCTCAGACCGCCCTTCATTGGGGCAGCTATCTGATGAAAGTGTGTGATGACACTAAATCACTCTGTATGCAATTTGAGAGCGTTGTCACCAACAGCACCTTGTCATTTTCAGACATCGCCTTTTTGGAGTTCAACGAAGAGATAGCCGCTATCTTGAAACTATCGGAAATCGGCAATGTGGATTGGGAACGCCTCTTTGACGACCTATCCAAAGTTCCGGGCAATTTCACGAAAGAGAATCTGAAAGCCGATTTGGACAAACTCTACCAAATGGGAGCCGGTCTTGCCACTTCGGGTATCACCAACATTGGTAACGCCCTTTTGCAACAAAACTCTTTCCATGAGCTGATGAACGGCAAGATCAGCAAGGTCATCAACATCTATGAGCATTACAGCGGTCTCTTCGAGCAGTTGGAAGACAATGCAGGACAGACCATACTCGGTATCGTGGGTGGTCCGGACAATGTGGCTGGATTATTCAAATTCAGTGATTATAACCTTTCTTCATGGATTACTGACTATTTGGACGAAACTGTAGGAAATTACTATACCCAGCGATGGTATATTGCTAGACGTGACCGTGGCAGTGTATCTCTTTGTGATTATTTTCCTCCTACCGATGACAAGAGTATTCTTGAAGGTGGAGAATGGACTCGCTTTCAGACAAACGATCCGAACTTCTATCCCAATGCCACACAACGGGAGCAGGCACTTTCTAATTCAGAGCGTTATGCCGGATGGTCAAGAAGCAGAGTGCAACAGCTCAACAATGCCAATGACGGCTTCAATTACATCATCAATTATTATCAGTCAAGTTATATCATTAAAAAAGGAAAGAAACAGACTAAGAAAGCCTACGCCTATGAAATCCACGTAACTAAGAAGTGGGATAATGAAGAAGTTGTTTATGATGATTTATTCGACTCCTACTCTATGGACTTGAACACTTTCAAATCACAACTGAATGCACTTTTGTCAGAGTTTAATGAAAACGAAGACGGTTACGTCTATTATATCGCTTCAGACAGCCGGAACTATTACCAGGCAACCAATGAAGAGAAACTGAAAGGATGTGAGACGGTAACAATCAGTGTCACCTGTTCGGACGGTGCGACACTTGGGCAAGGAACAACCCAGTACAAGTGCCGGAAATGCGGAAGTACGCTCAATGCCCATTCCAAGGAGTGCGCAATGAAGACTACAGCCGAAAGCGAGGAACTTGACTTATCAGAACTCGATGCCATGCAGCGGGAAGCGGACAACAAGGTTTACGCGCTCCAGTCCCAAATATCCGCATTGGAAAAGGAAAATGAATCGCTTATCAAACAGATTGCCAATGCCAGTGTGGAGGATGCCGTTCCTCTCCGTCAGAAATATAATGAGAACAAGGCGGAAATAGAGAGACTGAAGCCGGAGCTTGCCACCTGGCAACAGAAACAGGCTGAAATTGCACAGGCAAAAGAAGAAGCCCAAAGTGACAACAATGTACAAACCGATGACTACTACCGCATACCGGCAATCATGCAGGACTGCAAATCAGCTTACAACATCACCTGGCAGGATAACGGATCGTGGAACGGCTACACCTTTACCAGAAAAGGGACGATACCCAATATTAACGGTATCATCACGTTCAGGGCAATACTGAAAATCGCACGCAAGCCGAAATATTTTCTGGGTATCAAGATACATAGAGCCATCCTGCAAATCTCGTGGGACTTGACCACGGAATATTCCGATACCCACGTAGTGGAAGTGATGACACTCGATCCCAGCATGAGCGAAAAGGAGAAGACAAAGTTAGTCAACGACCGTATAGCCGAGATTGCGAAAGAATATCCGAAATGCAAGATAACCACGGAATATGCCCGGACAGCCTCGCAGGAAGATACGAAGACAAATGACATGTACCATCTGCTTTGGTCAAGCGACCGTTTAGAGATTGCCCGTGAAGTGGATTCCCGGCTTACGAAGATTTATGCCGATTTGGTGTCCTTGGAGAAGATGATGCACTACAAACGCAGTATCATTGACGTGCTGAAGGATGTGCTACCCCCAATCAATGACGAAGAAGGGCGCAGGCTGTCCCTTGTGGAAGAATGCCACGACCGATGGATGGAGAACGCAAGAAACAAAAAGATCAAGGAGGGTAAGCAATGAACACAGGCAGAACATACATATTCGGACTGATATTCATGCTGCTTGTCCCTTTGACCGCAAAGGGACAGTGGAGTTTTGACATAGGCACGGTGGAAGCCTACATAAACGACCATAAGCAACAGCGCAGCCTGTTGCTGGCCCGCTCTACATTGGAACACAGCAACAAACTTCTGCACGAATACAGCCGTAAGGAGACTGTCGGTTACAAAGAGTTGAACGTGGATTTGGATAAATACACCAGAGCCTTCGATGTGATTGACGTGATGTACCAGTCACTACGCACGGCGTTGAATATCCATTCCACCTATCGGGAAGTCAGTGACAGAATCTCTGACTACAAGGCGATGCTTGAAGATTTCAACGAAAAAGTCATCAAACGGAAGCACATTGAGTTGGCAGATACGCTGATACTCTCCATCAATGTCAGAGCCATACGGATGATAGCTCAGGAGGGAGAATACCTCTACAAGTCCGTGAGCGATTTGGTATTGTACGCCACAGGAGCGGCCGCCTGTTCCACTTCGGATTTACTGATGGTGTTGAACAGCATCAACTATTCTTTAGACACTATCGAAAGGCATCTGAACAGGGCCTACTTTGAGACATGGCGGTACATACAAGTCCGTATCGGCTATTGGAAAGAGAAAGTCTATCGCACCAAAAGCAAACGGGAACTTATTGACGATGCTTTCGGCAGGTGGAGGCAATCGGGAAAACTGGATTATTGATAATGAAAAAACAGAGAAATATATGAAATGGATATGGACAACAGTAATGATGATGGCTGTGACAATCGGAGCGAAAGCCCAATATGTCACTTACAACCACGATTCGCCCAAGATGAATCAGATTACAGTGGGAGAAACCGGAGCCGGTGCTCTCAAACCTGAACTTTATTACACGTTGCTGCACAACAAATACAAGAAAACGGCAGCAGTAAAGAACAAGCTCGCATTCCGCACGACGGCAGGCGTGGCTTCCTATCAGCAAGTAGATGAAGCGGAAGCCATAGATTCCGCACTCACAAGCAGAGCCAAGATTGAAGCCTTGAATGTGGCAGACCGACAGGTTGATCTTGCCTGGCTTGCGGAAAAGGACAAGGTAGAATCCCAGATGCGGCAGTTTCAGAAGAACATAGACCGCATATTGCTGACAGGTGGCTCACCAAAAGAAAAAGAACGCTGGAGCGACTACTACCAGCTATATCAATGCGCCATCAAAGCGACAAAGGATGCCTATATGCCCAATGCAGAGCGGAAACGACAGTATCTGCAAATCTATGCCGATGTCTCCAAACAGAATGATGTGCTGGTCAAATACCTCGTCCAGTTGAGAAACCGCAATGCCACGAAAAATCTCCTTTCGGCAAGCAGTAATCGCTCGATAGACAAGAGAAACATTATCAGTAATGCCATGAGCCGCTGGAATGAATCCCGGTCAGTAGTACGAGGGTCGCAAAGCGATGGCGGAAGCGGTGACGGAGACAGTAATGAGAGTGTGAACAGATAATTACAGAATGATAAACAAATAGATAAATGGCAAGCGGAGATATACTTTCAGACTTCGGCATCAATCTGCTTGAAGAAGAGATAGATGACGTAATTTTTCAAACCAACGAGTTCCTGACAGACGCCACCTTTACAGGTTCTCAAGGACCATTTTGGTGGATATTGCAGATGTGTATGGCACTCGCAGCCCTGTTCGCCATTATTATGGCGGCAGGTATGGCGTATAAGATGATGGTCAAGAACGAACCGTTGGATATTATGAAGCTGTTCAAGCCGTTGGCAATTTCCATCATTCTCTGTTGGTGGTATCCACCAGCAGACACAGGAATGGTAAACAGTGGCAGTAACTGGTGCGTGCTGGACTTTCTGTCCTATATCCCGAACTGCATCGGTTCTTATACGCACGACCTGTATCAGGCAGAAGCCACACATATTGAGGATAAATTCCAGGAGGTGCAACAACTCATTTTTGCGAGAGACACGATGTACACCAGCCTGCAAGCACAGGCAGACGTGGCACACAGTGGCACTTCCGACCCCAACCTGATAGAAGCCACTATGGAACAAACAGGTGTGGACGAAGTGACCAATATGGAGAAAGATGCAGCCAAACTATGGTTCACCTCTCTCACATCGGGAATCGTGGTAGGAATAGATAAAATCGTGATGCTCATAGCCCTAATTGTATTTCGAATCGGGTGGTGGGCAACGATTTACTGCCAGCAAATCTTGCTCGGAATGCTGACGATATTCGGTCCGATACAGTGGGCATTCTCGCTATTGCCCAAGTGGGAAGGAGCCTGGGCTAAATGGCTGACAAGGTATCTGACAGTACATTTTTATGGTGCGATGCTCTACTTCGTCGGGTTTTATGTGCTGTTACTTTTCGACATCGTGCTTTGTATACAGGTAGAGAACCTGACAGCCATCACAGTCAGCGAGCAGACTATGGCTGCCTATCTACAAAACAGCTTCTTCTCCGCAGGCTATCTGATGGCGGCAAGCATTGTCGCCTTGAAATGCCTGAACCTCGTACCCGACTTGGCAGCATGGATGATTCCTGAAGGAGACACCGCTTTCTCCACCCGAAATTTCGGTGAGGGTGTGGCACAGCAGGCTAAGATGACTGCGACAGGTGCAATCGGCACATTGGCAAGATAAGATTGACCAACAATTAAACAGAATAAAGAAATGAAATTACAAAAGAAAATTGACAAATGGCTGAAGGACGAGAAGTTTGTGACCTTTGCCAACAAGCGTTTGAAAGACGAGATTTTACACGTACCTGAAAACCATCATCTTGACCCTAAACACGACGAGTTGGAAGAGGGCTTTGACAATTACGACTGCTATGCAGCTCCTTTGGCGACATACCTGACCTATCGTTTGCAACTGGCCAAATGTAGCAGAAATACCAAGAAACGCGAACGAGGCATTTGGTGGGTGTATGTACAAGTCCATATACTGGGATTCTACACCAAAGTGTTCGCTTGTGAGTTTGAAAATTTGGTCAGGATGGTTAATGAAGAGATTATGCTCATACTCCACAGTGAATATACCCAAAGTTTAAGAGCACTAAGACAGTAAGGTATGGTTATCAAGAATCTAGAAAATAAAATCAAACTGGTAGGCATTATCTGTTCGCTCTTCCTTGCCGGCTGCATCATCATCAGCGTGGGCAGTATCTGGACGGCAAGGACGATGGTGGCAGATGCACAACAAAAAGTATATGTATTGGACGGCAACGTGCCTATATTGGTCAACCGTACTACCATAGAAGAAACCCTCGATGTGGAAGCCAAGAGCCATGTGGAGATGTTCCACCACTACTTCTTTACGCTTCCGCCGGATGACAAATACATCCATTACACGATGAACAAGGCGATGTATTTAGTGGATGAGACTGGATTGGCACAATACAACACTCTCAAAGAGAAAGGATTTTACTCCAACATTTTAGGAACGAGTGCCGTCTTTTCAATCTATTGCGACAGCATTGCTTTTGACAAAGGGAAAATGGAGTTCACCTACTATGGCCGTCAGCGTATCGAGCGCAGGAGCAATATCCTGATGCGTGAATTAGTGACGGCAGGACAGCTCAAACGAGTGCCCCGAACAGAGAACAATCCGCATGGGCTGCTGATAGTGAACTGGCGTACCCTTCTCAACAAAGACATCGAACAGAAAACGAAAACAACTTATTAAAACATACAGTTATGAACATCAAAGGATTCCGCAGGATGCTGGTCGGCGAGAAAATGCCTGACAAGAACGATCCTCAATATAAAGAGCGGTATGAACGTGACATGAATGCAGGGCGCAAGTTCGCCAAGGCAACACGCATAGACAAGATGGCGGCAAAGATACAGAAGTTTGCCAACAGGAACAAGATCCTGTTCTTGGTCATGGTATTCGGCTTTGTCATCGGCACATTCACATTCAACATATACCGTTTGGCAAAAGCCTACCACCATGGCCAGGAAACAAGAAGTGCCACGGAAGTACAGGACAGTCTGCTCAGGAAACGACACAAGGATTTGGTAACACCCATAGTAGAACCCCGACAATCAGAACAGCGATGAAGAATATATTTGAGAAAATCAATTTCAAGCAGCCGAAATACATACTTCCTGCCATTCTGTACATACCATTGCTGGCCGCCTCGTATTTCATTTTTGACCTGTTCAATACGGGGAAAACGGAGATACCCGACAAAAACCTCCAGACAACGGAGTTCCTGAACCCCGACCTGCCCGATGCCACGATTAAGGGAGGAGACGGTATCGGAAGCAAATATGAGAACATGGCAAAATCGTGGGGAAAGATAGCCGATTACACGGCGGTTGACAATATAGAACGAGAAGAACCCGATGATGACAAAGAAAAATACGAATCACAGTACAGCCAGGACGAAGTCGCCCTCTTGGGCGAACTGGAACAGCAGAAAGCGTTGGCCGCAGAAACAGCCGAAGCCGGAACGAGAGAACAGGAAGCCCTCAAAGAGTTGGAACGTGCCCTTGCCGAAGCAAGGCTGAAAGCACAAGAGCAGGTTGCACCGATTATGGAAGACAGCCTTGAAGAGAAAACCGACACCCCTGTTGGCGTCAGCGGAACCATCAAGGAAGACAGCCGTGCCGTAAGTGCACCATCCGATACCGAAAAGCCGGGTGAAATGGTCAAGAAGGTCAAAGTACCTTCCGATTATTTCAATACCATTGCTCACAACGAACACGAGCCGAACCTTATCAAGGCAATCATTGACGAAAATGTCAAAGCCGTGGAAGGCAGCCGTGTTAGGCTTCGTCTGTTGGATGATGTGGAGATAAACGAGACGGTGGTCAAAAGCGGTTCCTACCTCTATGCCATTATGAGCGGCTTTTCCTCGCAAAGGGTAAAAGGGACTATCAGCAGTGTACTTATGAACGATGAAATCATCAAGGTCAGCCTTTCCCTTTACGATACCGACGGACTGGAGGGATTATATGTGCCGTCCAGTTCCTTCCGGGAGACCGCAAAGGATGTAGCCAGCGGAGCGTTCAATAGCAACATGAGCATGAACACCGCTAGTAACGGAAACAATCTGACCCAATGGGGTATGCAGGCTATTCAGGATGCCTACCAGAAAACCAGCAACGCCATTAGCAAGAACATCAAGAAGAACAAGGTCAATCTGAAATACGGCACGTTTGTCTATATCATCAACAGCCAAGAGAAAAAATAAAACAAAGTAAATAATCCATTCAAAGATTAGAGATATGAAGATTATCAAAACTATCTGCATTGGAGTTATGTCAGTGTTCTCATACATACCTACTTTCGCCCAGCAGACTTACGAGGAACTGGAACAATTGACCGTTAACGAACAGGTAACGACCGTCATTACCGCTTCCGAGCCAATCCGTTTCGTGGATATTTCCACGGACAAGGTGGTTGGAGATCAACCTATAAACAACACCATTCGTTTGAAACCCAAAGAAACTGGACATGAAGACGGAGAAGTGTTGGCTATCGTTACCATAATCACGGAACGCTACCGCACCCAGTATGCACTACTCTATACTACAAGAATGCAGGAAGCTGTAACTGATAAGGAAATAGAGTTCCGAGAGCGAAACGCTTACAACAATCCGGCTGTCAGCATGTCAATGTCAGATATGACTCATTATGCCAGACGAATATGGAACTCCCCTGCCAAGTACCGCAATGTGATCAGCAGAGAACACCGTATGAATATGAAACTGAACAATATCTATGCGGTCGGAGATTACTTTTTTATAGATTTCTCCATAGAGAACAAAACAAACATCCGCTTTGATATTGACGAGATTCGGGTAAAACTTGCCGACAAAAAAGTAGCTAAAGCGACGAATGCCCAAATCATAGAACTGATACCGGCATTGGTTCTTGAACAGGCGAAATCATTCCGTTACGGCTATCGCAATGTGATTGTGGTCAAGAAAATGACCTTCCCCAACGACAAGGTGCTTACCATTGAAATGACAGAGAAACAGATAAGCGGCAGGAACATACGTCTGAATATCGACTATGAGGATGTGCTTTCAGCCGATTCGTTCAACCGTGTATTGCTGGAGGAAGAATGATGAAAAAGATATTATTGGCATTGATGGCAGTCATCGCTTTTACCGTGAGCGGCAGAGCGCAAAGCAACAGTGACCGCCTTTCATTAGGAATGGGCTGTCTGTATCAAAACGGATTGGATCTCACCCTCTCTTACGAACATGAGGGCAAATATCACCATACTTGGGAGTTTTTCGCCAACGGCTACATCAAGTGGGCTGAATGCGCTTCCTGCAAGCATATCTGTCCCGAATCATTCTGGAAGAATTACCGCAGCTATGGGTTCGGTATCGCCTACAAGCCCTGTGTGGTACGTGGGCGTAACCATTACGGCAATGTCCGTATCGGTGCATCGGCAGGAAGTGATACCCATCGTTTCTTGGGAGGCATCCACCTCGGATATGAGCACAATTATGTATTGCGTGGTGGCTGGCAGTTGTTCTGCCAGGTCAAGACCGATTTGATGATAAAAGGCGAAGACCTGTTCCGCACAGGTATTGTCTTAGGTGTAAAATTACCATTAAACTAAAGGAAAGATGAAAAAGAAGATATACAACAAAATAGGTAGACTGGTCGGGATATTGGTCATCACCGCTTTATTCGTGGCTTGTGACGAACACCGGGATTTTCCGGACACGGCAATGAAGCCCTGTCATATCCTATGCACGGACGGAAAAGTATTGTCGGTATCGGACTTCAGGAAATCCGAAAAACAGCCCATTGCCGTGGTATTCCATATCAATCACGATGAGAACACCGAGGGCAACGGTTATGCCGTTTATTTGTGGAATTTGGAGTCATTGTCTTTTGCCGACAGCATAGGTGTAAAACAAAACACTTCCGCTGACATAACCGCATTAGACGGATTTGAAAACACTTTTGCCCTATTGGGTGCGAGAGAAACATCCTCGCCACTGGCAGAGAAAGTTTTTGATTTGTGGAGATATGGTCAATCCGCCTATGTCCCTTCAGTGGCACAGATGCGCTTGCTTTATCATGCCAAGGAGCAAATCAATCCTGTTATCAAGATGTGCGGTGGCGACACGCTGTCCGTTGAAGCCGATGATTGCTGGTATTGGACAAGTACAGAGGTCAATGAACAACAGACCGCCAAGGCATGGCTCTATTCTATGGGAAGCGGAACGATTCACGATACACCCAAAATACAGGCTCATAAATCAAGGGCAATCATCACATTGAGAGATTGAAAACCGGATTATAAAGGAATTAGCGAATAATAGAAATGGAAGAAAGTAAAGAATTACAAGGTTTTTACAAAATATTCCGCTCGATCATCTATATCTCTATTCTGATGGAGTTCTTCGAGTATGCCATTGACCCTGTCATGCTCGACCATTGGGGAGGCATCCTCTGCGACCTACACGGACGCATCAAACGATGGGTGATATACAATGACGGAAATCTTGCGTACAGTAAACTTGCCACGTTCCTGCTTATCTGCATCACCTGTATAGGCACGAGGAACAAGAAGAAACTGGAGTTCAATGGCCGCAAGCAAGTCCTCTATCCTATTATAGCAGGTATAGGGCTGATTGTGCTTTCCGTATGGCTGTACGGTTATCCGATGGAAACAAGGCTTTATTCCTTGCGCCTGAACATCTGGCTCTATATGATTACCTCCGTGGTCGGCGTAGTACTGGTTCACATCGCCCTTGACAATATCTCCAAATTCCTCAAAGAGGGTTTGCTCAAAGATCGCTTCAACTTTGAAAATGAAAGTTTCGAGCAATGCCGGGAGTTACAGGAAAACAAATACTCGGTCAATATCCCCATGCGCTATTATTACAAGGGCAAGTTTCGTAAAGGTTGGGTTAACATCAGCAATCCTTTCCGTGGTACATGGGTGGTCGGCACTCCCGGTTCCGGTAAGACTTTCTCCATCATAGAACCGTTTATCCGTCAACACTCCGCAAAGGGTTTCGCGATGGTCGTATATGACTACAAATTTCCAACATTAGCAACAAAACTCTACTACCATTATAAGAAAAACCAGAAACTAGGCAACCTGCCCAAAGGCTGCAAATTCAACATCATTAATTTCGTAGATGTAGAATACAGCCGCCGGGTAAATCCTATTCAGTTGAAATACATCAACAACCTCGCTGCTGCATCCGAAACTGCAGAAACACTGCTTGAATCTTTGCAAAAAGGCAAGAAAGAAGGAGGCGGTGGCAGTGACCAGTTCTTCCAGACCTCCGCTGTCAACTTCCTGGCAGCCTGTATCTATTTCTTTTGTAACTGGGGCAAAGAGCCATACGACAAGGATGGCAATATCCTCATGGCAGAAAAGGCACAGGACAAGCAAACCAAACGTATGATACCTACCGGACGTGTATTCAACCCCGCAGGTGAAGAAGTGGAGCCGGCTTATTGGCTCGGAAAGTATTCTGATATGCCTCATATTCTTTCTTTCCTTAATGAGAGTTATCAGACCATCTTTGAAGTATTAGAGACAGATAACGAGGTGGCTCCGTTGCTTGGTCCGTTCCAAACTGCTTTGAAAAATAAAGCAATGGAACAATTGGAGGGTATGATTGGTACGCTACGTGTCTATACCTCGCGTCTTGCTACCAAGGAAAGCTATTGGATATTCCACAAAGATGGAGATGATTTCGATTTGAAAGTCTCTGACCCCAATAATCCCTCTTACCTATTGATTGCCAATGACCCGGAAATGGAAAGTATAATCGGGGCATTGAACGCCCTTATCCTCAATCGTTTGGTTACAAGAGTAAATACCGGACAAGGTAAGAATATCCCGGTAAGCATTATCGTGGATGAGTTGCCGACCCTGTATTTCCACAAGATAGACAGACTAATTGGTACAGCACGCAGTAATAAAGTGTCAGTGGCATTAGGATTTCAAGAACTGCCACAGCTTGAAGCTGACTACAGCAAGGTAGGAATGCAGAAGATTATCACAACTGTCGGCAATGTAGTCAGTGGATCAGCCCGTTCCAAAGAGACATTGGAATGGTTATCATCCGATATCTTCGGCAAGGTGGTACAGCTCAAAAAAGGTGTGACCATTGACCGGGACAAGACCTCTATCAACCTCAATGAGAATATGGACAGCCTTGTTCCGGCATCCAAAATCTCTGATATGCCTACAGGTTGGATATGCGGACAGACAGCACGAGACTTCGTAAAGACAAAGACCGGTACAGGAGGTTCTATGAACATTCAGGAAAGTGAAGAGTTCAAGACTTCAAAGTTCTACTGCAAGACAGACTTTGATATGGATGAAATCAAAAAGGAGGAAGCAGGATATGTTCCTCTCCCTAAGTTCTACACTTTCAAATCAAGGGATGAACGAGAGCGCATCCTCTACAAAAACTTCGTGCAGGTTGGCGAGGATGTGAAATCGATGATAAAGGAAATACAACAATATAAAGTTAAATAAATATGTGATATGGCATCAATTAAATTAAAGTTTAGAGTGTCCTCTCTCCCTGAGAAAGAGGGCACTTTGTATTTTCAGATTATTCATGAACGAGTTGTCAAACAAATCGGTACATCCTATCGGATATTTGAATCCGAATGGGATAAACAACGTAATGATATAGCCCATCTCTCGCTTATAACTCCCGACCGACTAAATATCATAAAGTCAATTCGAGAGAAACTTGCGTGGGATAAAAACCGACTGAATAAAATCATTCAAAAGCTGGGAAAAAACGGGAATTGTTTTTCTACAGACGAAATCATACATGAATATTTTGTACAGTCATCGGACAAAACAACTGTTTTTGAGTACATCAAAATCCAAATGACACGATTAAAAATTGCCGGAAAAGAACGGACAAGCGAAACTTACAAGCAAATGCTTTTTAGTTTTATGAAGTTCCGCAGTGGAGAAGACTTGAGTTTTGATATGGTTAACGAGGGCTTGATTTTCCAATATGAAAGTCATATGCGCATATCTGATTTATGCCGAAATACAACATCTTTTTATTTAAGAATTTTCCGCAGTATCTATAACCGTGCTGTAGAAGATGGACTTACGGAACAAAGTTATCCCTTTAAACGAGTTTATACAGGAGTTGACAAGACTTCCAAACGCGCCATCAATCTAAAGGAAATCAAAAAGATTAAGGATTTGGATTTGAGTCAAATGCCTGCCCTTGATTTTGCAAGAGATATATTTCTATTCTCTTTTTATACGCGTGGAATGTCATTCGTTGATATTGCATATCTGAAAAAGAAAAATCTTGTAAACGGATTTGTTGTATATAACAGACGCAAAACAGGACAACAGTTAGTTATAAAATGGGAAAAGTTCATGGATGATATTATTGTCAGGCACCCTAATGAGCAAAGTACATTTCTACTGCCGATTATTACAAGAGAGGATGGTACGGAAAGAAAACAATATCTCAACAGCATGTTGCTTATCAACAAGCATCTTAAGAAGATAGCAGAACTTGCAAAGATAAATATACCATTAACAATGTACGTGGCTCGTCATTCATGGGCAAGTATTGCTCAATCTCAAAACATCCCGATGAGAGTTATCAGCCTTGGTATGGGACACGATAATGAGGAAACCACAAGAATCTATCTTGCTTCTATCCAAACCTCCGTAATCGACAGTGCAAACAATAAAATACTAAACCTATTAGACAAAGGGAAATAAAGTCACATTCATTGGAAGTATCAATGAACGTCGGATGTGAGCATAGACATAAAATATTGTTTAGCAGAAGTTTCTACTCTTACATAGAGTACATAAATCATCTGCAAAGGTACAAACTTATTTGCAGATAGTATGCTTTTGTTTGCAAAATTTTTACGGGGGGGGTAAAATGTTTGGCGGTGTGATTCAAACATTTACTTAATATGATACAAAATCAAGCATTTATAATCGTGTACGCACTCTATGTAAGAGTGAGACAAACAACAGCCCAAAATAACAGAGTAATATGGCATATTCATTAATAGCAAATTCAGGCATACACATTACAACTTTTCCTTTGGAAATCAGAATAAAGGAAAAGTTTAGTTTGTGGTTTCACGAGTGGTATGATACTACAAATGGCGAATGGATTCTTGATTTAGCCCATGAAGTAACAACAGAAACTAATAGGTACTTTTTTAAGAAAAAAAAGCTCTTTGATAATGGATTCTTATCAGAGGCCACTGGCTGTGGAGACATTGATGTTAGTTCTTTAGCTGAAGAGGGTATAATCCCCTTGATGATTGATGAAGAGATGCAATGTACAGGTGAAATTTACAAAATGACTTTCTCCGATAAAGGTAATACTTTAGATTTCTTTGAAAATAAATGGTTGCCACTGCCATACTTCTTCAAACGTAGTGAAACGAAATTTAAATTTGGTCCACTAAACTGGAGCCGATTTATGCTTATACCTATTGACTCTACAGAACAAACCAAACGCTATAATGTGATTTTAGCATTTGATACTCGTACCGTAGAACAAAATAGTTCCTATGTTTAAAATCGGAAGTGACGGATAACATAAGATAGCACTAAAAAAGCTATACCATTATAGTTAACTTT